>Ga0123357_10000749_pt1 | contig 32703 bp, 22 predicted proteins | sample TergutEmb28metaG_FD_89873 | JGI IMG/M metagenome (GOLD analysis project Ga0123357, IMG submission 89873) | Embiratermes neotenicus P4 segment gut microbial communities from Petit-Saut dam, French Guiana - Emb289 P4 | ecosystem: Host-associated > Arthropoda: Insects > Digestive system > Gut ... | reverse complement strand
TATTTGTAACTTTTGTGGCTGTAAATCAAATATTTAAACTATTTTAAATATATTTACAGCCAACAAAAATAATATTTTTTTTTATTAATAATACTTTTTGTAAAAAAAATTGCAATTTTTTTTTACAAAAATACAAAAACAAACAAAATTTTAAGCAAAAAAAACAATGAAAAAGTTGATTCTGACACGCAAAACAGATAAATATATGAATCGTAAATAATTAATTATCTATATTTTAAACAAATAATTAATCACTAATTACCAATTAATTAAAAACTTGTTTTGAACGGCGAAAGTATAAAAATTTTTCTTTTTTTCAACATTGTTTGTTTTTTTTTAAAAAAAAACAGGGTTAATACATTATCACATATCATTGATATTTAAGTGATTAGAGAAGTCGTGTTTTATTTTAAAATCGTATATTCATCTATATATACATGAAGTTCGGTATCTGTTTGATAGGCATTTAGGTAAATTTTTTGTTGAAATTAAATTTATTTTGTACTTTTGCATAATAAAACAGGGTCTATGATTTTTCAAAACAATAAAACAATCACGGCACAGGAACTAACAAAGCGATTTGGCGACTTTACCGCAGTTGATAACATCAGTTTTGAAGTTTCGCAAGGTGAAATTTTTGGCTTTTTAGGGGCAAATGGCGCAGGTAAAACAACAGCAATGCGTATGCTCTGCGGATTGCTAACACCAACTTCCGGCAAAGGAACAGTTGCGGGTTATGATATTTTTCGTCAAACACAAAAAATCAAACAAAATATCGGATATATGAGCCAAAAATTTTCGCTCTACAACGACCTCACCGTTTTTGAAAATATGCGGCTTTTTGGCGGAATTTATTCAATGACCAATAAAGAAATTCGCACCCGTGCCGATTTTTGGACAAGAGAACTCAACCTCACAAGCGAACTCAATTTACTTGTAAACTCCTTACCATTAGGTATTAAGCAAAAAGTAGCCTTTTCGGTAGCAACCTTTCATAATCCAAAAATTGTGTTTTTAGACGAACCCACAGGCGGCGTTGACCCAATCGGACGGCGAACTTTTTGGGAAATGATTTACAAAGCATCTGATGAAGGTACAACTGTCTTTGTTACAACTCATTATATGGACGAAGCGGAATATTGTCATCGTATTTCGGTTATGGTGGACGGGCAAATTCGCGCTCTCGATTCGCCGCAAAATTTGAAATCGCAGTTTGAAACCGATACGATTTTTGACGTTTTTATCAAACTTGCCCGAAATGCAGAAAGAAGTGAATAATACGACAACTAATTTTCCGCAATTAAGCAATTTTTTGCCAACAACAGTAAAAGAAGCACGTTTTCGTGGCTGGGAGCAGGTTGATGTTGTGCTGTTTTCGGGCGATGCCTATGTTGACCATCCTGCGTTTGCAAATGCAATTATCGGCAGAGTGATTGAAAATCAGGGACTTAAAATTGCAATAGTGCCGCAACCAAACTGGCAGGACGATTTGCGTGATTTTAAGAAATTCGGAAGACCGCGCCTGTTTTTTGCCGTTTCTGCCGGTAATATGGATTCGATGGTCAATCATTACACTGCCAATCGCCGCCGCCGTTCTGACGATGCCTACACACCTGACGGACGAGCGGGCGCACGCCCCGACCGCACAACGATTGTTTATTGTCAAATATTAAAGAAACTTTATGTTGATGTGCCGATTATTATTGGCGGAATTGAGGTCTCGATGAGACGATTAACGCATTATGATTATTGGGATAATCAATTGAAACAAAGTATTTTAACTGAAAGCGGTGCAGACATTGCCGTTTATGGAATGGGCGAAGAACCGATTATTGCCATTATTAATGCTTTAAAAAATGGAACGGATTTTTCTCAAATAAAAGATGTGCCGCAAACTTTTTATTTATCAAAAATAAATCCACAAAATCACAAAAACGCAATTTTTCTACATTCACACGAAGATTGTTTGAAAGATAAAATAAAATATGCGGAAAATTTCAAAATTATAGAAGAAGAGAGTAACAAGACCGAAGCAAAACAAATTATACAAAAAACTGAAAATCAATATATTATCATAAATCCTCCGTATTCGCCTGTTTGCAGCGAAGAATTAGATACGATTTACGACTTGCCGTTTACACGTTTGCCGCATCCGAAATATCTCAATAAAACTATTCCTGCCTACGAAATGATAAAATTTTCGGTAAATATTCATCGCGGATGCTTTGGGGGATGTGCTTTTTGCACGATTTCGGCTCATCAAGGAAAATTTATTTCTTCCCGCACGGAAAAATCAATTCTAAACGAAGTAAAAAAAATTACTCAAATGCCTGATTTTAAAGGATATATAAGCGATTTGGGAGGTCCTTCGGCAAATATGTATAAAATGGGAGGAAAAAATTTGGAGATTTGTAAAAAATGCACCAAGCCGAGTTGTATTTTCCCTGTTATTTGTAAAAACTTAAACACTGATTTACAGCCACTTATAAACCTTTACAAAAAAATTGATGCCTTGCCTGAAATCAAAAAATCGTTTATCGGGAGCGGGATTCGATATGATATGCTTTTAGATGAAAAAAATGAAAATCATGAGCGCGAATATATTAACGAATTAATTATCAATCATGTATCGGGGCGACTAAAAGTTGCACCCGAACATACAGAAAAAAATGTTTTGCAAACAATGAGAAAAGCCGATTTTGATAATTTTGAAAAATTTAAAAATATTTTTAATAAAATAAATACACAATACAAACTCAATCAGCAACTTATACCATATTTTATTTCTTCGCATCCGGCTTGTTGCCCCGAAGATATGGCTCAATTGGCAATTAAAATCAAAAATATGAATTTGCATCCCGAACAAATTCAGGACTTTACGCCCACTCCGATGACTTTGGCAACGGAAATGTTTTACACTCAAACGGATATTTATTCGCAAAAAAATATTTTTGTAGCAAAAACAAAAGAGGAAAAACTTTTGCAGCGTATGTTTTTCTTTTGGTATAAAAAAGAATATAAAAATATTATTATTAATTATTTACGAAAAAAAAATCGTAATGATATAATAAAAAAACTATACTAAAAAAGCGTTTTTTTAACAAAAATAATTAATTTTGCAAACTGTCTTCAAAAAAATTCGATGGCAAAACAAAAGAAATATCATTTTAATCACGAAACGCTTAAATTTGAACCGATTATACAAACAATTGGTGATTATTTGAAACGAATTGCGGTGCATTTATTTTCGGCTTTTGCACTTGGAGTAGTATTTTTCTTTGTGATAAATGCGCTGATTGATTCTCCAAAAGAAAAAAGGATAAAAAATCAACTTAAACAGCAAATACTTCAATATCAAATTATTAACAAAGAGGTTGATGAAATGCACAATGTACTTTCCGACCTTACCGAGCGCGATAATAACCTTTATCGAGTAATTTTTCAGGCAGACCCGCTAAAATTGGACAGCAATTATTCGGTCAATTCGGCTTTTTACCGACAACTTCTACAAAAAACAAATTCGGATGTTCTGGTTGCAACTACCAAAAAAGTTGATGAAATAAGGCTCAGCCTTTATCAGCAATCGAAATCTTATGATGAAATTGTAGATATGGCAAAAGACTATGAAAATCGGCTAAGCAATATTCCCGCTATTCAACCTGTTCTTAATAAAGACCTTACGCGTGTTGCCTCTGGCTATGGCTGGCGAATTCATCCGATTTATCATACAGGACGTTTCCACGCAGGAATGGATTTTACGGCGCCAGAAGGTACTGACGTTTATGCAACAGGCAACGGAAAGGTGATTTGGGCAGAGACGAGAAGCGGATTTGGAAATTGTGTCGAAATTGACCATGGATATGGCTATGTAACGGTTTATGCCCATTTGAGTAAAATTTTAGTGCACCAAGAGCAATTGGTTCACCGTGGCGATGTGATAGGATTGGTTGGCACCACAGGACTTTCAACAGGCCCACATTTGCACTACGAAGTGCATTTGAACGGCAATATCATGAATCCACAAAATTTTTATTATTTAGACCTGTCGCCCGAAGAATATGATAGAATGGTACAACTGAGCAACAACGCAGGGCAGGCAATGGATTGAAAAAGCAACTGCAATTCGGTGTTGCGTTTCGCCTAACAAAGAGGTAAGTGTTAGAAATTTTCGCTTCGTGCCGAATTCATATAATTTGATATATTATTACGGATAATTTAAGTTATTTGATGTCACATATTTACTAAAATAATCATTTAAAAATTATGTTACCTGAATATATTTTTGAGTCAAGTTGGGAAGTTTGTAATTTGATGGGCGGAATATATACTGTCCTTTCCACAAAAGCTCTTACACTACAACGTCAATTTGGAGATAAACTTATTTTTATAGGTCCTGATATTTGTGTTGACAACCAAAATACTTATTTTGAGGAAGATACAATGCTTTTTTTGCAATGGAAAGTTTTTTTAAAAGAAGAATATAATTTACCTGCACGGATAGGGCGATGGAAAATTCCGGGTAACCCTGTTGCTGTTTTGGTGGATTTTTCTTCTCTTTGGAATAAAAAAAATCAAATATATGGCGACTTTTGGCTTGATTTTGGGGTAAATTCTATTGAGGCATACGGCGATTATGATCAGTGTGCAATGTTTGGTTGCGCAGCAGGAATGACGATTGAAAGTTTTTGTAAATTTTTTAAAATAAAAACAACAACAAAAATAATTGCTCATTTCAACGAATGGCAAACGAGTTTCGGCATTTTTTTTGTCAAAAAATTTTTGCCAAATGTAGCAATAGTTTTCACTACACACTCAACAACTGTTGGCAGGTCCATTGCAGGAAATCATAAGCCGCTGTACAATTATTTAACCGAATACAACGGTGATCAAATGGCACAGGAACTCAATGTCGTTTCCAAACATTCAGTTGAAAAAAATGCTGCACGTCATGCCGACTGTTTTACAACCGTAAGTGAAATAACAGCCAATGAATGTTATTATTTGCTTGAAAACAAGCCGTTTGTAACTCCAAACGGGTTTGAAAATGATTTTATTCCTCCCAAAAACATTTTTGATAAAAAACGAAAAGAAGCACGTAGTGCATTGAAATCTGTAACGGAGACACTTTTGGGCTACGAATTGCCGGAAAACACACTGTATTTAGCAACAGCAGGACGTTATGAATATAAAAACAAAGGAATTGACACTTTTATTGAGGCGGTTAAGCGGGTTGCCGATAATGAATATTTAACACGTACTGTTATTGCGTTTATAATAGTTCCTGCACACATTCGCAGCGCGCGATCCGAACTTGTAGCAGCTCTCAAAACTCCACAAACCCAGTTGTATTCACAGAATAGATTTACAACACACGAACTTTTCGATTACGATAACGACCATATAATGAAAGCATTGCGATGGTTTCATCTGTATAATCAGAAAAACGAACGCATGAAAATTATTTTCGTTCCATGTTATCTCAATGGTGCAGATGGAATTTTTAATAAAACTTATTATGAATTATTGATTGGAATGGATTTGACGGTTTTCCCATCGTATTACGAACCGTGGGGCTATACTCCGCTCGAAAGTGCGGCATTTGAAATTCCAACCATAACTACCGATCTATCTGGCTTCGGGCAGTGGGTATCGGCTGTACCGCAGGGCATCGAAAACGGCGTTGCAGTAATTCACCGCACCGATTATAACAATTATGAAGTTGTCTCTGAAATTGCACGAATGATAGCCGAATTTGCCTCTATGAATCAAAAAGAAACTGTACAAACGCGCAAACGTGCAGCAGAAATTGCCGAAAAAGCTCTATGGAAATATTTTATTGAATATTATGAAAAAGCATACGATTACGCTTTGAGAAAAAAACATCCTGAAATTTGACCTGATATACCAAAATAAACATTAATTTTGCATATAAATTTCATATTATTTTTGAGCATAATATATTGTTAATGAAAAAAATAATTATATTTATATTCGTTTTTTCATTCGCCTTTTCGCTGTCGGGTCAACAAAAAGTTGGGCTTGTTCTCAGTGGCGGTGGTGCAAAGGGCATTGTGCATATCGGAGTGATTAAAGCATTGGAAGAGAATAACATACCGATTGATTATGTTGTTGGGACATCAATGGGTGCGATTGTGGCAAGTTTGTATGCCATCGGAATGACCCCCGACGAAATGGTAACTCTCTTAAAATCAGATGCTTTTCATCGTTGGTCGAAAGGAATTTTGAATGAAAAGGAAAAATATTTTTATTTCAATACAGACAAACGACCTTCTTTTCTTGATATTCCGTTTCATTTTGACATCAAAAGTTTGGATTCCATTAATATTCAGGCAGAAATACCTTCTTACCTTGTTTCATCAAAGCAAATGAATTTGGCTTTTTTAGAACTCTTCTCGCAAGCATCAACCGTTGCTCAGGGTAATTTCGATAAACTTTTTGTGCCGTTTCGTTGCCTTGCCTCAGATGTTTATACCAAAAAATCGGTTGTGTTATCAGGTGGAAATCTCGGTGATGCTGTTAGGACTTCGATGAGTATTCCTCTGGTTTACAAACCAATAGAAGTTGACAGCCAACTACTTTTCGATGGTGGATTATACAACAATTTTCCTGTTGATGTGATGGAAAAGGACTTTTCTCCAGATTATATTATCGGCAGCGACGTTTATAAAGCACTCGAAAAACCAAAACTCAACGATGTCGTTTCACAAATGACAAATATGTTGATGAGTATAAAACGTTATAATTTAAAAGACAAAGATGGAATTATTTTTCGATTTGATACACGAAAATACAATATGCTTGATTTTTCAAAGGTTGACGAACTGGTAAAAATGGGTTACGATTCTACAATGTTTTATATTGATAAAATAAAATCACAGATACAAACTCGCCGTACAATCGAAGAATTAGCACAGCAGCGAACCGAATTTAAGTCAAAATTTCCAAAACTTGAATTTCAAAAAATTGTGATAAGCGGCGTGGACGAAAATCAGCAAAAATACATTAAATGCTTTTTACAGGATGAAAATGAGATTTTTTCTTTTACTGAATTCAGTAAAAAATATTTTATGTTGCTTTCTGATAGCAGAATCAAAGAAATTGTTCCACATGCGCAGTATAATAGCGAAACCGGATATTACGACCTGTTGTTGCAAATACAAGTACAAGCACCGATGGTGGCTCATGTTGGCGGAAATATTTCATCTTCCACTTCAAATGAGGCATATTTTGGTGTTTCATTTCAATGGCTTAATAATTACGCATTTACAGCGACAGCCGATGCCGAATTTGGGAAATTTTATAATTTTTTTGGAATAAGCGGACGAGTTGATATTCCTGCACACACGCCATATTATATCAAAATGTCGGGAGTATTACATCGTTTTTCCTTTTTTGAAAAAAGCAGATGGTTTTATGAAGATAATACAACATTTGATTTTGACCAGAATGAAATATTTGCAAAACTGAGCATTGGAGTACCTGTGGCAATGCGAGGACGTATCGAAAGTGGAATTGGTTACGGAACTTTGAGAGACCAGTATCGCCTGAATAAACCCATTTCGGCAAGCGACACGCGCAAAGACGAGAACCTGTATAACCTTTCCACAGCGTATTTTAGATACGAGAATTATACTATTGATAATATTTCTTATCCAATTTCAGGATATCTATACGATTTTTCTGCGCAATTTATTACAGGAAATCAATATTTTACGCCATCGTATTCTTCAAAAGAGACCGAAAAATCATATCGAACGTGGCTGCAATTCCACGCAAAATACGACAAATACTTTCACATTTCAAAACGTTTTATATTAGGAACTTATGGAGAAGCGGTTTTTTCTACATCCAAATTTTCGAGCAACTATTTTGCAACGCTTATTCAAGCACCTGCTTTTGATCCTACTATGCATAGTAAAACGGTTTTCAACAGCGCATTCCACGCAAATCAATTTGCTACTGCGGGTTTAAAGCCGATAATTAAATTTAGTGACCAATTATATTTTCGTAATGAATTTTATTGGTTTGTGCCATTTCAAAAAATAGTACGCACCGAAGATGGAAAGGCAAAATACGAGCCGTTTTCACTAAAAAATACAGAATATTTAGCCGAAAGTTCATTTGTATTTTATATACAGCGCATTTCAGTCGCTATGTTTGTAAATAAATACAGCCACGCTGTAAGTAATTGGAACATAGGACTTAATATCGGTTTTTTGGTTTTTAACGATAAATTTATTTATTAATTTTTACAAATAACAAAATCGTTTTATGTTTTTCTATGATTTAAGAGTTTTCTTAAAAATATTTAACTTTATTATTGTTTGTGAAATTATTTGTGTATTTTTGCAGCAATTTTTCTGTGAAATGACTGATGACAATGGACAAAATATTATTATTTTTGATAATTTTGATAAAAAATTAAAGGCATTAATTGCTCAAAATCAAGAACTTAAAGATAAAAACAGTTTGTTGAATATTCAAACAGATGTCGAACGAAATAAACTGAGAATTGCCCATAAAGAATATGTTGATTTACAGGAAGAATACCGGAATTTTCGATTGAGTGAATATTTATCTGCCAAAGGAGATGGTGCTGTCAAAGCAGAATTTCGGCAAACAATCGAAGGTCTGGTGCGTAAAATAGATACTTGTTTGGAACTTTTAAACGATTGATTTTAAATAATTTAGAAGACAAACACGATGAATAATGATGAAAAATTCAACATACATGTTACTTTGAATGGCTGGCGAGCGCCGACAATGACAATTCCTCGCACAGAAGAAGAATTGTACAGAATTGCTGAAAGGTGTTTTAACACCGAACTGCCTCAAATGATGCAAAAATATGATATCCAAATTAATGAGGCGCTTATATTACTTGCATACAATGCCATTCTACATTTTGCTAAAGCCACTGACAAATATGAGAAATTGGTAGAAAAATTGCAAAGTTGGGGAAATGATGTAGATGAAATTTTGAATAAAAATAATAATTAATAATTATTGATAAATTATTAATTGTAGATATCAAAAAGTATTTATTTTGCGCATTCATAATTTTTTATTTTCGACAGTTATTTTGTAATTGTATGAATATTAGAAAATTGCGGAGCGTTTTTTTTTGAAAATTATTAAAATTAATATAAAATATAAATATAAAATATGAGTGTAACAATAGTAGAAATTATTTGTTTTATTGCCGGAGCGGGAATATGCTTTGCAATATGGCAAATTTATAATAAAAAAACACAAAGGGAACGTCAGGAAGCATCAGAATTGCTAAAAAAGAATAAAATGATTGAGGCAAAAGAACATTTTATTGCACTCAAATCGGAATACGAGCAACAGGTTCAGCAGCGCAACTCAAAAATTCAGTCGATAGAAAGCAAATTGCAAAATCGCGAAATGCAACTCAATCAGCGTCAGGGTGACCTTCAACGGAGATATAATGAAGCAGAAGCGCTTCGTGAAAATTACGAACAGCAACTCATTGCCGTTGAGACAAAGAAAAAAGATATGGAGCATACCATGCGGCTGGCACAAGAACAATTGGAAACCATTTCCGGTTTATCTGCGGAACAGGCAAAAGAACGACTTGTCGAAACGCTAAAAGATGAGGCAAAAGCAAATGCAATGTCGTATATCAACGAAATTATGGAAGAGGCAAAAATGACCGCCAACAAAGAGGCGAAAAAAATTGTTATTCAGAGCATTCAGCGTGTTGCAACAGAGGCAGCAGTCGAAAATTCGGTTACAGTTTTTCATATTGACTCCGACGAAATCAAAGGACGGATAATAGGGCGCGAGGGAAGGAATATTCGTGCATTAGAAGCGGCTACCGGAGTGGAAATTATAGTTGATGATACTCCCGATGCAATTGTGTTCTCTTCGTTTGACCCCGTCAGACGCGAGTTAGCGAGACTTGCAGTTCACCAACTCGTTACAGATGGACGAATTCATCCTGCACGAATTGAAGAAGTGGTAAATAAAGTTCGCAAGCAAATTGAAGAAGAAATAATTGAAACAGGCAAACGTACTTCCATTGATTTGGGTATTCACAACCTGCATCCCGAATTAATTCGTATGGTTGGGAAAATGAAATATCGTTCTTCTTACGGTCAAAATTTGTTGCAGCACTCTCGTGAAACGGCTAATCTATGTGCTACAATGGCAGCGGAACTTGGTTTGAATGCTAAAAAAGCAAAACGGGCAGGGCTTTTACACGACATTGGCAAAGTGCCTGATGACGAGCCGGAACTGCCACACGCCATTTTAGGAATGCAGTTAGCCGAACGCTACAAAGAAAAACCGGATATTTGTAACGCTATCGGTGCGCACCACGATGAAATTGAAATGGAGACACTTATTGCGCCCATAGTGAAGGTTTGTGATGCGATTTCGGGTGCGCGACCGGGTGCGCGAAGAGAAATTGTTGAAGCATATCTCAAACGTCTTAACGACCTCGAAACGCTTGCACTTTCGTATCCGGGTGTTTCTAAAACCTATGCTATTCAAGCAGGACGTGAACTCCGTGTTATTGTGGGCGCAGACCGCATTGACGACCGCGAAGCAGAATTGCTTTCGTTTGATATTGCTAAAAAAATTCAGGACGAAATGACTTATCCCGGGCAGGTAAAAATTACGGTTATACGTGAGACACGAGCAGTAAATTTTGCCAAATAATTTTTTTGTTAAATTACTAATAATAAGACTTTTATATTCATTGCTAATTCATAATAAAATTATTATAAATAATGAAAAACACAATAAGTTTTTGGCTCGATAATTCAAGACCGACAGCGCTACCGCAGAGCATTTTACCTGCTTTGACTGCGTTATTTTTGTCAATTCATTCTAAAGATTTTATCTGGTGGCTTGCTGCTTTGGCAGTATTAGGAGTGGCTTTTGCGCATCTTGGAATTAATCTTTTTGACGATTATTTTGATGTAAAAAAGAAAAAACAAACCTATCGAGAAGATATTGTACATAAAGGAATGAGAGCGCGAATTGGTAAAACACCATATCTTACTTCGGGCGAGGCAACCGAAAAGCAACTGTTAATTGCATGTTTTATTTTTTGTGCAATTGCGCTGATAATAGGAGCAGTAATTTTTTGGTTTAGAGGAATAAACATCCTATATATTACTGCAATCACTGCCATTATCGGTATTCAATATTCTGCTCCGCCGCTGCGGTTGAGTTATCACGGCTTGGGCGAAATAGTAATATGTCTCGTTTTTGGCTGCCTCAATATGATTGGAGTAGGTTTTGCTGCCTGCGGAGAGTTTTCAAGTGAACTTTTTTTGCTGTCGCTGCCGGTAGGTTTACTCGTGATGAATATAGTTTACATTCACTCTATTCTCGATTTTATTCCCGATAAAGAGGTTGGTAAACATACCTTGGCTGTACTTCTTAATAATCAAAAAGCGATGTTGGTGTTATTGTTTTTTGTAATTTTCGTACCTTTTTTATCAATTATTATAGGAATAATTCTAAAAATCTGCGGAATTAAATATCTGTTTGTATTTTTGCTTTTGCCGATGGCAATTACCCTTTTCAAAATGATGCTTGCGTTTGTCAAAACGCCAGACAGAAAATTTACTCCAAAGTTTTGGCTCGGTCCTTTTAATCAATGGGAAAGTATTAAAGAATACAAAATCGAATGGTTTATGATACGCTGGCTAACTGCACGTAACCTGATTTCATTTTTTTGTTTGATAATAATTATTTTGCAATTTGTAAACTTGTAAAAAAATGGCATTGCTAAATAAGTATAGATTAAACCCATATTAAACCCAATAAATTATTGATTTTTGGCACATAATTTTATGAAAATATATACATACTTAGCAATACCGATAATTTTTGTCCATTCGTGATTCGGGTTAATCAAATCTTCGAGGAAAGTGTGAAAAAACTCGCGCTGATTTTCCTACCATAATAACCACTTTTTAAACCATAAAAGCACAAAAACTGGTGCAAATATACAAACTTTTTTATAACTATTTTTTTGATTGTTAATATGTTAAAGGGTTGTTAAGGAACGACTAAATAAAAATTTTTATAAAAATGTAAAGCATAATGCATTATGATATTTTGCAAAAAATAATAAAAACCTATATTATTTTGGCGCCGTTTTATATAAAAATATTCCTATGGCTAAAAAAACGAAATTCGGAAGCCAGACAGCCATAAAAGGCGACATTGTTCCGCTTGCGGAAAAGGTTGCCGAGACCGTTGTAAAAAGTATATAAATAGAACTTAACGCCAGCCCAAGCGCCAAATGCAGCCCAATCCCTCCGCGCACTTTGCGCGATGAGAGCGAAACGCCAATCAAAGTCATAATGAAAGAAGCGAGCGGCATCGCAAAACGCTTGTAATATTCATCTTTAAAGGCAGTAATATTGCCCACGCCTCGCTCTTTTTGCCTTTTGAGATAAGAGGAAAGTTGAGTATTGTTCATTTCGGGCGCCTCTTTTGATGTGATAAAAAATTCATACGGTTGAACTTCAATAACCGTATCAAGCATTGCCCCGCGTGAAAGTTGTTCTCTCATCCCGTCGAATCGGCGCAAAGTATAATCACGAATTGTCCAAACAAAAGCGCTGTCCCACGTTATTGTTCGAGCGGTAAGACGCGATTTGAGACGTTTGCCGTCAAAAGATTCCAGAGAAAAATTTGAGCCATTATTGCGCTTTTGGTCATAACTTTCCACGTAAAAAATTATTCCCTTACCAACAGCCATCTGTACGTTTTGAACATTTTGTTGCTTAAACGGTTTAACATAAGTATTTTCAAAATCGAGCATCTTTTTTGTTGCCTTTGGAATAACATAACCTCCAAGTGCAAAGGCAATTACAGCAATGATCAGAGCGGAAAGGAAATAGGGTAACATCATTCGCCTGAAACTCACTCCGCTTGCTAAAATAGCAACTATTTCAGTATTTGATGCTAATTTTGAAGTGAAAAAAATACATGAAATAAAAGTGAAAAGCGGAATAAACATATTCATATAAAACGGCACGAAACTCAAATAATAATCAAACACGATGGCGTTTAGCGGCGCATGATTCTTGGAAAAATCGTCCATCTTTTCGGTAACGTCAAACACAATGGCAATACTGAGTATCAATACCAATGAGAAGAAAAAAGTCCCTAAAAATTTTCCGATTATATAAGTGTCAATACGCCGAAGCCCAATTTTGAGGTAATTGAATTTCATTTATTTTATATAAATAATAAAAAACGAAAATTAGATTTTCTAAAACAAAAAACCCGTATTTATATATAAACTGCCTTTTTTGCCGTCCTGTTTGTTAAAAGGAACGGCATAATCAACTGCAATGATAAAATTCTGATTAATGCCGATTCGGAAGCCGCCTCCTGAGGCAAAGTGAAATCCGTCTGATTTTGTTGTATCTATATATTTTTTATATTCTTTAAACATATCAGAATTTTCATCACCAGTTCCACGATACGAAAGGTCATAATTTCGAGTAACAACAGCGCCATCTAAAAAGGCATTTAATCCCAAATAAATATTTTGTTTCAAAAGATGAAAACGCATAAATTTCCATCGAAATTCCGCATTCAAAAATCCGACATCCAATCCCTGCACCCTGTCGCGCATTATTCCGCGTACTGTGCGGTATCCGCCAATTCCATCGCGGTCGTACTCTTTGCCGATATTGCTGAAAACAGGCATAATATAATATGGCAAATAGTTACCTATACTTCCCTGATAATCAAGGCGATAGGCAAATGTAAGATGGTCGGGTACAAGAGGTAAATATTGGCGGAAAATAAGCATGTAACGATAATATGAATTTGTTGAGCCTAAAAATTTCGGCGCCATGGTGATATTTGCCTCAGCCCAAATACCGCGGGCAGGCGAGGCTTCAAAATCGCGAGTGTCATACATCAAACCTGCGCGTATGGCACTTGTCAGACCACCTTTCTTCTCATCTTGACTAATAATTCCCCAGTCGATATATTTTTCGTAAAGTGTTTGTCCTGTAAATTTTTCCGACTCCGGCTTTCCTTTGTTGATACTTGCCAAATCAATGTTTTGGTATTTGTATGAACTGAAATAATAGCCTGCCTGCCAAAAAAGTTTTTTATTCCAAATATTTCCAACAAAATCGGCTTTTGCAGAAAAGGCAAACCGCTGAAGCCTGTAAAATGGAGACTGAAGTTCCGGGTAATAATTTGCCTGAAAACCATTATAACCGTAGAAATCCATTGCCTTGTCAAACACTACGGTAGAAGCCACCGACATACGAACATCAGGAATTAAATGTCGAGTGTCGTAAGTCAAAAAATATTGCTGCGTACCTTTTGTGTACCACGACGTTTCAATATACCACTGCTGGCGCGGCTGCGGATAGTGTGAGCCATCGCCAAAATCGTAAATATTGAGCAACGCACCATATTGTAAGCCCTTATCTGCATCAAAGGCAATCACAGGAAGAGGTCCCAAAGAAATGCCTTTTTTAACAATATCTTCTTTACTCTGTTTTTCAGGAGCAATCAGTTCCTCCTGAGCAATCGCATTCAACCAGAATGTGATTGATAATAATATAAATAATCCTTTTTTCATAAATAATTTTTTATAATATTAAATAAATTATTTTTATATCTGAGAAATTTAATATCTGAAATAAATAATCTTATCAAACGTAAATATTCGTGTAAAAAGAAAAAAGAAGGAATAAACAGCAATATAAAAACAACCCCCCATTTCCACCCAAAGACAGCAAAAACTATTATTGAAAATAGCAACAGCAGTAGCGGGAGCAAAGCGAGTGTAATCAAAAAGCGTACAGTATTATGAAATGCTTTGTCTTCAAATTTGGAACAAAGCCGCTGCGAAAGCAAGGTTATCGGCGATGTAACTGCTGCACAAAACACAAAATATGGCAATCCTATTAGCAGCCAAAACAGATTTCCAAGCATCGACAGCAGTAAATTCTTTTTTAAAATTGAATTCATTCCGATATTTAGTTCGTGCCGCTTTGTATAAAATTCTTTTGCTTTGTCTAAAAGTTGTTGTGTTTTTTCAGGAGACGATATTAAATCATTTTCAATATTTTTTATATTTTCTTTTGCAGTTAAAAATCTATTAATTAGTGATTTATCTTTTTTCCCTTGCAGTTGAACAAGTTGCATTATTCCTTCATAATTTTGTTCATTGGGGATATCAAGTATAACCTTTTTCATCTGTTCGCTCAGTTTGTTTCTCAATCCGTTTATTTGCAGTGCAATATTAGCATCGGAATTGTCCTTAACAAACTGAGTAACATTAATAGAGTCTCCTATTTGTACCAGCATTGAACTTCCGGCAGGTCTTAAAAAATGTCCGTATGATATTCCCACAGGAACAATATAAACGGGCATTGTCTGTCCGAAAGTATCATTTGCCTGCAAAGCAATACGAAAAATTCCCTTAACTAATGGTAGCAAGCCGTGTTTTTGACGATGAGTACCTTCCGGCATTATGCAAAAAGGAACTTTATCGCGCAAAGCATTTATTACAATATCGTTTATCTCTTCATTTTTTGACAAATTTTCAATTCCATCTCGCTTGCGGTTTATCGGCAGCATTTTGAGGAAAGTTAAAAATTTTAAAATAACAGGATTTTTAAATATATCGGCTCTGGCTACAAATACTTTGTGATTATTGTCAATTGCCAGCACTGCCAATGCATCTATTAAAGGATTAGTATGGTTAGCAGCATAGATAATAGCGCTATTTTGCGGAATTTTTTCTATTCCATAACATTCTACCCTCCTGAAAGCCGATTTTTTTAACAGAAAATCGACATAGCATTTCAGAGCAGTATATTTTTTACTCTTATCCTGAATCACTTAATATTATATTATCAAAATTATCGATTGCAAAAGTAATAATTATTATTAATAAATTGAAAAATCAAAGGTTGGTTTTTTTGTTAGGATTGAAATTACAAATGAAATCTAAGATTTTAAAAACTTTTCATTATCAAAAAATATTATTAATTTTGCAGTCAATAATAATATAAATTATTCTAATCTCACGATATAATATTAATTATCATTTGATAATAATTTTGAAATTTTAACTAATAAAATGGATACGAACAAAAATAAACTCCAACAGGAACCATCTAATGACAAGAACAAAGCGCCAAAATTCAATTATACATGGATATATTTTGGCGTTATTTTAATTCTTGTCTTTTTTATGTTTAATAGAAATGATTATTCAGGAATTAAACGCGAAAAAAATTATTCGGAATTCATCAAATATCTCAATTCGGGCTGTATCGACAATATTGTAGTGTATCCTTCGCCGCCGCTTTCGAGCATTGAGGCGGAAATAAAAAAAGACTCTGTTGAAAATATTTTGGGCAAAATAGATAATTTCAATAGCGACAAAGGTGCATTTATTACAGTGAAGATTCCTTCAATAGATGATTTTATCAAACTTGCCAACAGCGCAACTGCAGATGGAAAATTCAGTGGTACAATAACTTTCAAAGACCGCGCAAAATATTGGGATATGATTTCTTTGGTTTTACCTTTTATTTTCATCATTCTTATATTTTGGTTTATTTCGCGAAGGATGTCCAATTCTGTTGGTAATTCGGGCGGAATTTTCGGGGTAGGGAAGTCGCGTGCACAAATGTTCAACAACAAAGACAGTAAAAATAAAATAACGTTTAAAGATGTTGCGGGGCTTTCGGGAGCAAAGCAGGAAGTACAGGAGATAGTTGAATTTCTAAAAAAACCTGCAAAATACACAGAACTCGGTGGGAAAATTCCAAAAGGAGCATTGCTTGTTGGTCCTCCGGGAACAGGTAAAACTCTGCTTGCCAAAGCCGTTGCAGGCGAGGCAAATGTGCCGTTTTTCTCAATTTCAGGCTCCGATTTTGTGGAAATGTTCGTGGGCGTGGGTGCAAGTCGTGTGCGCGATTTGTTTCGGCAGGCAAAAGACAAATCGCCGTGCATTATTTTTATTGACGAAATTGATGCTGTTGGTCGCTCACGCACAAGCAATGCCCGTTTTGCAAGTAACGATGAGCGTGAAAGTACTTTGAATCAACTTCTTACGGAAATGGATGGTTTTGGTACAAATTCGGGAATTATCATTCTTGCTGCCACAAACCGTGCCGATATTTTAGATAAAGCATTGTTGCGCGCAGGCAGATTCGACCGTCAAATTCATGTGGATTTGCCTGATATTCAAGAGCGCAAGGAAATTTTTCTTGTTCATCTTCGTCCGCTTAAAATTTCCAACACACTTGATATTGATTTTTTGGCAAAACAAACTCCCGGATTTTCCGGTGCAGATATTGCAAACGTTTGTAACGAAGCAGCGCTTATTGCTGCGCGGCATAATAAGAAAAATGTTGATAAACAGGATTTTATGGACGCAGTTGACAGAATTGTCGGCGGATTGGAAAAGAAAACAAAAATCACGACTCTACACGAAAAGAAATCAATAGCCTATCACGAGGCAGGTCATGCCACAATTTCGTGGAAAACGCAGTATGCCAATCCATTAGTGAAAGTTACTATTGTTCCACGCGGAGATGCACTTGGAGCGGCGTGGTATTTGCCGGAAGAGAGGCAACTTACTAATATTGAGCATATTAAAGATGAACTTTGCTCAACTTTGGGTGGCAGGGCTGCAGAAGAAGTTTTTCTGGGAGAAATTTCAACAGGAGCGCTCAACGACCTTGAACGTGTTACCAAACGTGCATACGCAATGGTGGCGTATTTTGGAATGAGTAAGGAACTCGAAAATATGAGTTATTACGACTCGTCAGGGCAATCTGATTACGGTTTTACTAAGCCATATAGCGAAAAAACCGCCGAATTAATCGATTTGGAAGCAAAAAAAATAGTTGCCGAACAATATGAACGCGCAAAACAAATTTTGCGAGAAAATGCACAAGGACACAATCAACTCGCTGAATTATTGATAGATAAAGAAGTAATTTTTGCTGACGACCTTGAACGAATTTTCGGCAAACGTCCATGGATTTCGCGCGGCGACGAATTGATGGCTATGAATACCAACGGCAAAACAAAAAAGCGGACAAGCAAAAAGAAAGAAGGGAACATTTAATTGAAAATACTCTATGTGGAGGTAGCGCGTACCTTAACGCTCGCAGATATTGAAAAACAAAATTTTTCGCTTGCATCAAGCAAATACATAGTTTATCAAACGCCGTGAAATCAACGAGCGACTAAAAAACAAATCAAAGATATTTGTCCGATATTGATAAAAAGTTCAATAAAAAATTTAAGGATTAAAAAACTGAGCCACCCCAAAATAAATGTTATCATATTAAAAACTTTTCGTACCTTTGCAATGTCAAAACTTTACAAATTCGCCAAGTTTTGACATTAGGCATAATGCCAAAACTTTGGGGAAAACATATTTTTCAACATTATGATAATAAGAGAACAATATTTAAGTCGCTTGCGTAAATTACGAGATGTCAATGTAATAAAAGTAGTTACAGGTATTCGTAGAGCAGGAAAATCAACCTTATTCGAGCAGTTTAAAACAGAATTGCTTGCTTCGGGTGTGGAACCCAAAAATATCGTTTATCTCAATCTCGAAAAATTAGAAAATGCACTATTGCTCAACGTTTATGTACTGAACAACTACATTATGAAATTGGTGGATAAAAAACAGAAAAATTATGTTTTTTTAGACGAAATTCAAATGGTACCCGAGTTCGAACGTTTGGCAGACAGTTTGTTTGTGAATGATTTTATCGATTTGTACCTTACCGGTTCAAACGCTTTTTTTCTCTCATCCGATTTGGCAACAATGCTAACAGGCAGATACATTGAAATCAAAATATTACCATTTTCTTTTGCCGAATTTATATCGGGTTATAAAGTTAGTTCTTTCGATGAAACATTTGACAATACTTTTGGAAAAAGCAAATTTGAAATTTTTAACGACTACTTGCAATACGGAGGTTTTCCGGAGGTTTTGAACCTTTTGAATGCAGGTAAAGAGAATGAAATAAACAATTATTTATCAAGTGTTTACAATACCATTCTTGAAAAAGACATTATGATACGAAACAAAATTCGTTCAAGATTTGACTTTGAAAATTTGGCGCGATTTATATTTGATTCAATTGGCAGTATAATTTCGCCCAACAATATTGCTAATGCATTGACTACAAAAGGCAATCATATAGACAGACGAACGGTAGATAATTATCTGTCGCACCTTCTCGGCGGCTTCATTTTTTATCAAGCCGACCGATATGATACAAAAGGTAAGAAACTGCTGCAAACGCTCGGCAAATTTTATACTGTGGATTTAGGTTTTTTATCGGCACTCTTCGGACGCGATAGACAATTTAACAAAGGGCATAATTTAGAAAACATTGTTTTTCTCGAACTTTTGAGGCGAGGAAACACTGTGAATATCGGTAAAGCCGACAATATGGAAATTGATTTTGTAGTTAAAACCCCGAAAGGCGACAGAGCGTATATTCAAGTGGCTTGGACAACAAACGAACAATCTACTTTTGAACGCGAAATACGTCCTTTTGAACGAATAAAGGATTTTAACAAACGTATTCTTCTTACAGCAGACATTGAACCGTCTTCAAGTTATAAAGGAATAGAAAAAATTAATGTGATTGATTGGTTGTTGGATAATTAAACTTGTTTATTATGAGAGAATTTATAAAAGGTAACTTTACGGAACAAGATTTGGGAAACGCAATATCTACAAAATAATTTACACTAAAAAAGAATCAATTTTGCACTAATGAAATTTAAACATACCATAAAACGTAAAACGTAAAACGTAAATAAAAATTAGATAATTATTGTAATTTTGCACTTTGATTTTTAGGTATAATTTTTTAAAAAAAATGACATAAAAAGAAAATAAAAGACATATACAGATAGCGTTTTGATATATTTTTGCTTTATGAAACTTCGACAATTTCAAAAAGTTATTTCAAGAACGGTAGAGCCTCGCGAAAATGCGGGTTTATCATTGTTTGAAATAACGGGTAGTCGAAGACCTCATAAAGCGGATAGTTATAAGTCCGCTTTTTTATTGTAAAAAAATAAGGCAAGACCTGCAAAGCCGTTAGAGCAGGGGAAAAAATCATTTTATATAATTTACAAAAAATATTTACACAAATAAATGTCATAAAGTATTAATATTCAATAAAATACAAATACACTATGTGTAACTTTCAATTACGATTTATATAATAAGAAAATTATCCTGACCACAAACGCCGCTGTATAAGTGACGTTTGTTAGTTTTAATCAAGTTTTTTGTACCTTTGCAAAATAAAAGAAATTTGAAAAATGGATATTAAAACTTTGTTGGTAAGGACTTTAAGTGGCGCAGTGTATGTTGCGTTGATTGTTTGTGCAATTCTGATAAACAATTTTATTTTCGCGGCTGTATTTTCAATTATTTGTGTGTTAACCACTTACGAATTTCATAGATTGACTAATAAACTTGAAAATGTCGATACTATGACGTGGACAGGGGTTTTAGCCAGTTTCCTGTTTTGTGCAATCTTTTCTTTGTCATATACAAAATTTGCCTACGTGGGAGATTTGTATATTATGCTTCCATTATTGATTTCCTATATTTTACTTGTTTTTTTAGTTCTCATTGTAGAAATTTTTAGGGGGAAAACGAATCCTGTAAATAATATTGCATATTTTATTTTTGGACAAATTGGCATAGTATTGCCATTTGCCTTTCTTTTGTTAATAAAATTAGGACTCAGAACATCAATTTATTTGCTTGCCCTTTTTGTAATTATCTGGGTCAATGATACTTTCGCATATTTGGTAGGCTCAGCATTTGGTAAACACAAACTTATAGAGCGTATTTCTCCAAAAAAATCGTGGGAAGGTTTCTTTGGGGGTTTGGTCGGAGCATTAATCGCAGGTTTCATTTTTTCTAAATTTGAAACAAATTTGAATTTGATTAAGTGGCTGTTTTTTGCATTGATAATTACAGTTTTTGGGACATTCGGAGATTTGTTGGAAAGTTTAATTAAGCGCACTGTCGGCGTAAAAGATTCCGGTAATATAATGCCCGGACACGGAGGTTTTCTCGACCGTCTTGATAGCGTACTTTTTGCCGCACCCGCTGCATTTATTTTTTTATTTTTAAATTAAATTCTTTCACAATAATATTTTTTAAGGTTGTATGGCTGTATTGATTTTTGCAGGTCAGATAGAAGATAAAAACGATAATTTATAAAAGTGCTTGTTGCTGGTTTATTAGCGGATTTGCGTACATTTCCAAAATAGTTTTTTGCAAAAAATCATCGTCTTTATTTGCAATTTCAATTTTTTGCAGTTGAAGTTGTATATAACGCTCAAAATCAAGTTTATGAGTTAAAGAATAATCATTTGCAAAGCGTTTTTCCCCATTTAACAAATCGTATGCAATTTTATTCACAGTAAAAATTTCATAATTCAGAAATATTTGATTATCAATAATTTGTGCAACTGTTGCAATTTGTTCGTTTTTGGTATGATTTTTTTCCGACAAGCAGTCAAGTACATTATTTATTTCCCTTGCAAGACGATATACCAATTTTCCTTTGTAGCCCATTATTCCTGTAACCATACTTTGGAGGTCATCTTCGGGCTGTTTTTGGTAATTTGCATTATCGCGCCGCTGCTGCAACTCTTTAGCTTTAAGATAATCGCAGGGATCATATTCATACGAAATAGCCAGCGGACAAATATTTAGTTGTTTTATATTTGCAATAAAATCACCTTTTCCACTCATATTCAGCATTTTAAGTACGCTTTCCTGCGTGCGGTCATCAGAATTTTTCGCGCGTCCTTCGCGCTGTGCAAGCCAAACCGACTGCTTACGTTGAGTGATATTTTGACGAATATATGCTGAAAGTTGCCGTGATCTTGTGAGTAATTCTCTGATATTCAAACTCCTATAAACAATAAAACTTTTGTTGATTCGTACCAAATCTTTAATCCAAGGAAAAATCAAAAGGTTGTCCCCCATTCCAATTTCTGTTGTATCTTTTTGATTTTCAAGTAATTTTATATTGAAAAATGCAGCATCAAGCACAATATCGCGATGATTGGAAATAAAAAGATAATTTTTCCCCCAATCCAAATTTTCCATTCCTTTGAGTTGAACACCACTTGTTTTTGTTGCCTCCAACGAGTTAAAAAACGGATAATCCCATTTCCTTTGAAATTCTTCAACGGTTTTTATTGCAGCAAAACGGGTTTTAAGTTCATTTTTTGGATAAAGTGGAAAAACAGTACTTAATAAATTAATAAATTGCTTATTATCAGAAAGTTTAATAACTTTTTCTGAAATTTCTTCATTACGAAAACTGCGAATATCATCATAATTTTTTCCCATTTTATTTTTATAAATATTATTTTACTGGTTTTTTTAATAAGAAATTTTTCTGCAAAAATACAAAAAAAGTAAAAATCATTTATCAAAAAAGTAGGTTAAGGAGAGATTATTCTCATTTTTATGATATTATTTTTTCTTCTTGTAAAATATTTTTCTTACAAAAACGTTATATAAAAAAATTTCATGAAATTTTTTTTGTCTCTCACATTGATTTTGATCTTACTCTTAAAGTTTTCGTATGCGAAAAATTTTAATATTATTTTTGTTTAATATATTAATAATCAATATTTTGAATGCGCAGCAACAGTTGCGTATTTATGGTTATGTTGTAGATGAAGACAATCGCGGAGTTGAGGGTGTTGCTGTGGGAGTTGATGGTACGATATCTTCTGCAACTGCCTCAAATAGAAATGGGTACTACGAATTAACAACTGAAAAACACGATTCGCTTTTGCTCGTTTTCTCGCTTTCAACTTATCAAACAATACGTCAAGTTATTTATCCTCAACGCAATACACTTTCAATAACCGTAGTAATGCAGCCCGCAGTACGTGAACTCAAAAATGTTGATGTTACGGCAATTCAGCGGCAAACAAGCACTATGGCAACGATGAGTGCGAAAAATATTCGCCTTACCCCCAATGTTGCCGGCGGAATTGAGGCGTTGTTAATTACTGCTGCAACGGGTGTGAGCCAGAATAATGAATTGAGTTCGCAATACAATGTTCGAGGAGGAAATTTTGATGAAAATTCCGTATATGTCAATGGTATAGAGGTTTATCGTCCGCTGCTGATTCGATCAGGACAGCAAGAGGGTTTGAGTTTCGTAAATTCGGATATGACCGAAAATATTGCGTTTTCTTCTGGCGGATTTGAGCCGAAATATGCCGATAAAATGTCTTCTGTGATGGATATTCAATACAAACGACCAAAAGGAACCGAAGGAAGCGTTTCATTGGGACTTTTGGGCGCTTCCGCTTATTTTGGCAACTCATCTGAAAGGTTTTCTCAAATTTACGGAATTCGTTATAAAACATCGAGTTACTTACTCGGTACTTTGGATACAAAAGGCGAATATAAACCGAATTTTTTGGATTTTCAAACATATTTAACATATAAAATTTCTCCAAAAGTAGAACTTGCATTTTTGGGAAATTTTTCGCAAAATCGTTATGAATTCATTCCTCAAACGCGTGAAACTGCCTTTGGAACATATAATATGCAACAAAATTATAAAGTTTTTTTTGATGGATGGGAAAATGACCTTTTCCGCACATATTTTGGCGCTTTGTCATTAAATATTTATCTCAATAATGACCTGAAAATGAGCATTATAGCATCAGCATACAGAACAAACGAAAATGAAGCGTATGACATCACAGGAGCATATTTGATTAGCGAGGTAAAACAGGATTTGGGAGAAAATATTGAAGGGGCGCCGCTTGCCATTGGGCAATATCACGAACACGCAAAAAATACTTTGTCGGCAACAGTTGCAAATATCACATATTCAGGAGAATATAATATTTCCAATAATAAAATTGCATGGGGTATTACCGGTCAAATAGAACGAATTTACGACAAAATTAACGAATGGAAATGTATCGACTCAGCGGGATATTCGTTGCCTTATGATAAAGATATTTTTAATTTGTTCTATTCCTTAAAATCGCGCGACACATTAAACTCTGTACGTACAATTGCCTATGTACAAGATACTTACAAGTGGGAGAATTCTTGGGTGCAATGGACTGCAATCGGTGGGCTGAGGTCAAATTACTGGTCTGTAAATAGGGAACTTCTATTGAGTCCGCGCGTGATGATCGCACTTACACCATTTTGGGAACGTAGTTTTTCGTTTCGGATGGCAACAGGAGTGTATTATCAAGCACCTTTTTACAAAGAGTTGCGGCAAATTGTTGATGATGAAAACGGTGATAAAATGGTCGCTCTCAATCGGGATATTAAGGCACAACGTTCTTTACAGGTAGTTTTGGGAAGCGATTACTATTTCAGAGCGTGGGGCAGACCTTTTAAATTTACAACAGAGGCATATTTGAAACTTGCCGACCGCATTGTTTCTTATGAATTGGAAAATGTAAATATCAGATATTCAGGTCTTAATGATGCAAAAGCATATACAGCTGGTATTGACTTCAAACTTTTCGGAGAATTAATTCCCGGAGCAGAGACATGGTTAAATTTTTCTCTGATGGATTCGAAAGAAAAAATTGATAATAAAACATTTATTATCAATGGAAAAGAGCAGGAGTGGATTCCACGTCCGAACAGTCAGCGATATGTTTTTTCAATGCTTTTTCAGGATTATTTACCAACAAATCCAAAATATCGACTTCATTTGAGAACTGTATTTGCAGACGGAATGCCATTCGGGGCACCAGGTAGCGATTATTCCAGAGCAGCATTTCGTGCGCCATCATATTTACGCATCGATATCGGAGCATCGCGCGCCTTTGAAGCTGATAAAGACAAACTAATGAATGCCAAATGGTTGAGCGTTGTAAAGCGTATTGTTTTGAATGTGGAAGTGTTTAATCTACTTGATATTAACAATGTAAATTCCTATTATTGGGTTTCGCGCCTCGACGGGCTGCAAATGGCTGTACCCAATTATCTGACAGGGCGTATGTTTAACTTTAAAATAACTGCAGATTTTTAAATTTTTTATTTATGAAGAAAATATTTTTTTTGATTTCTATAATATTTATTTTATGCGTTTTAAGTTTGTCATGCAAAAATAAAAAGCGTTTTGAAATTGACTATGTAGAACTCAAAAAAACCGAACAACAGTTGCGAATTATTCGTTTCGATAGTGCAATTATTAATCTTGATACAGCCAATGTGATTGAAAGTTTGAAATCTTTGGCAAATAAATATCCCGAAATTTATAACAATTATTTTGACATGCTTAAAATAGACCCCAAAGATACTTTTTTTGTGGGTGAAATGATGATTGACTTATTGACTGATACTGTTTATTCAAAAATTAATGCGGCAGTATTAGGCATGTTTGAAAATGTTAAGCCCATTGAAAAAGAGATGGCATCTGTTTATACATATTTTAATACGTATTTTCCTAATATTCAAATGCCTAAACTTTTTTTCTTTGTTTCAGGCTGTAATCAATTAATTATTACTTTCCCCGGATATATTGGTATAGGGACAGATTGGCACCTTGGCAAGGATTTTTTTGATTTTTACAAAAATCTTTCTTACGAATATTTGGTACAAAATATGACTCCTAAAAGTATTCCTGTTGATATTACTTTATCTTTGTTACAAGGAAGTTTCAAGTTCGACAGTCAAAGTAGCCGTCTGCTTGACAATATTTTATATCAGGGGAAATTGCTTTATTTTGTATCGGTTATGCTGCCGGACGAGAGTCAAGAAAATATAGCAGGATATACAAGTGTACAACTTGCATGGTGCAAAAAATACGAACGCGAAATATGGGCAACAATTATTGACCAAAAACATTTATTTTCAAGCGATTACAGATTAATTCGCGATTATACGGGTGATGGGCCTTTTACTTTGTCGATTTCGCAGGATTCGCCGGGTAGAATAGGAAACTGGGTAGGGTGGCAAATCGTAAAAAGTTACATGGAAAATAATACTGATGTAACATTGCAGGAACTTGCTTTAGACAATGATTTTCAAAAAATTTTGGAAAAATCGAAATATAAACCATAAAAAGTTTGTTTTTTTTAAAAAAAGCAGTACTTTTGCAGCCGCAATTTTTTAAACTTATTTAATAAAAAAAATAATAAATGAATCATTACGAAACCGTTTTCATTTTAACTCCCGTCTTGTCTGACAATCAGATGAGGGAAGCGGTTGATAAGTTTAAGTCCGTTCTTATTCAGGGCGGCGCCACTATCACCCACGAGGAGAATTGGGGTCTGCGCAAACTTGCATACCCCATCCAGAAAAAGCACACAGGGTTTTACAACCTGTTGCAGTTTGATGCAGCACCGGAATTGATTGCCGTCCTTGAGACGCAATATCGCCGCGACGAGCGCGTAATTCGTTTCCTTACTTTCCATTTGGATAAATATGCTTACGAATATACTGAAAAACGTAGAAATAATAGAAAAGAAAAGTCCGAGCAGTTGCCTATTGATTTTGTTGAAATTGGGCAGCCGTATGTTGCGGACGAAATTATTGATGAGGAGGAATAAATTATGGCAGAATACTACAATAAGAACAATAATTCGGAAATTCGTTATTTAACCCCTTCGGCAGTTGATTTAAATAAGAAAAAATATTGTCGATTCAAAAAATTGGGTATTAAGTATATTGATTACAAAGATCCTGATTTTTTGAAAAAATTTCTTAACGAGCAGGGAAAACTTCTTCCCCGTCGCCTGACTGGAACTTCGTTAAAATTTCAACGAAAAGTGGCTCAAGCAGTTAAACGTGCACGTCATCTCGCTCTGCTTCCTTATGTAACAGATATGATGAAATAATTTTTTTTGAAGGAGAAAATTTTATGGAAATAATTTTAAAAGAAGATATAGCAAATTTGGGCTACAAAGATGATATTGTTAAGGTAAAAGACGGCTACGGACGTAATTTTTTGATACCTCAGAAAAAAGCGATTATCGCCTCCGAATCGGCAAAAAAAATATTAGCCGAAAATTTAAAACAGCGTGCTCACAAAATAGAGAAGGCAAAAAACGATGCCCTTTCGCTTGGCGAAAAACTTAAAGATGTGTTTTTGACAATAAAAGCAAAAACCGGGAAATCGGATAAAATTTTCGGCTCTGTTGGTGTTGCGCAACTTGCCGATGCCTTTGAAAAAGCAGGCTGCGATATTGATAAAAAACTTATTGTTTTGGAACGTCCGATAAAAGAAATTGGCTCGTATAAGGTTACTGTTAAACTTCACCGTGATGTTAGCATTGAAGTTCCTCTTGAGATAGTTCCCGAAGAAAAAGAGAAAGACGAAGGAACAGAAGCACAATAATAATATAATAATCCCAAAATGTCCATTAGAACAATTGTTAACAAATATTTAATTTTCTAATGGACACCATTAGAAAATGTTATCTGTAATGAATTGATAATTAGCGCATAATTTTGCATTAATTGTTCAAAAAACACGATAAATAAATGTTAATAATACCTAATTTAACATTTGAGGTTCTAATGGACATTTTGGGATAATAAGATAATTTTTTCATAGTGTTGATTAGTGAAAACCACAATGTTTTATAAATTGTGGTTTTCCTTTGTTTTTGTTTATGCTTTAAAATCTGCTGGATTTTTTGTTGATGATTAGGGTGGAAGGTATGTTTTGAAGTTCCGATTTATCGGCGGCAACAAGGTCGTTCCAAGTTTGAAAACTTATCATCATAAAACTGTAATTTTTCACCATACCGCTCATATTTTTCGCTTTAGAGAGTTTGATATTGTTCGGGTATGTATTTTTCAGGTTTTCAAATGTTTCGGCTGCTGTTTTATCTGTTCTTAAAATATTATTGGTATCTAAAACTGTTATCTGAACCTCTCCCTCTGTGTTGCGCAACAAACGGCGGGCATAGCGCATAAAAAATCCGTCGGTTTCTGCCGCAAGAACAATCAAAGTGGTGGTTATCTGATTAAAATTACGATTTACAAAAATACCGACCGTACAATATGCATTTTCAACAAAATAACGCGTTTTATCTTTTATCAACGTTTGCGGATAAAATCTGATGCGCTGCCGTACAAGATTATTTATGCCTCTGTTAAGCCATTTTATTTTTCCAAAGAGTGAACTTTCGGGGAAAAGTGGTTTTTGAGCATATTGTACGCCTGCACCAATGAGCAGAAAATCGAAGGGATTATTATTGAGTTGGTGGATAATTGCCTCTTCAACATTATCCGAAAGGCAATATTCTTTTATCATTGGAATATTTAACATCTGCGCTTCATTTTCAACGCTTTGGAAACTTTCGCTTTGGAATTTTTCACTATGCAACGGGTTGGTATCTGCGCCGGCAGTAATATGTAAAGCAGTGATTTCGAGCGTATTTTTTTCGCCGTCCAATACCTTTTTTGCTATGCGAAGAAGATTTTTCCCGTTTTGAGGATTGCCTACGGCTATCAATACTTTGAATAATCCCTGCATCTGCTTGCGTACCAATTCGTTATTTTTGTTTTTATCGGGTAATATTTTTTCTATAAAAGAGAGCATAGGAGAAGTCATAAAGGTAGTAACAAGCGCCATAATTACTAACATAACAAATATTTCCGAAGAAATAACTCCTAAATCGTAACCGATATTAATTGCAACAAGTTCCATTAGTCCGCGCGTATTCATTAAAGTGCCGACAATCATTGAATTACGCCACGAATGTTGTCCGACATATCTTGCAGCCAAGGCACTGCCAATTAGTTTTCCTACGATAGCAACAAGTGTAATCAGTGCGGTTATTTCCCAGAGCGAAATACTGTTAAGAAGTCCGATTTGAGTGCGCAACCCGGTATAAACGAAGAAAAGCGGCAAGAAAACTACTGTTGCAATATCTTCTATCTTTTCCACAAAAAGATGACGAAAATTTTTATTGTCGGGCATAATTACCCCTGCCATAAATGCACCGAAAAGTGCGTGAATTCCAATGAGTTCCGTTGCGAAAGCCGACAGAAGCAGCACCAAAAAATATACGGCGACAATTGATTTGTTCATATTTTCGAGAGTGGAATAAAGTTCGCTTATTCTTTTTAAAAAGGGCTTTACTATTTTCAACATGGTAAAAACATATACAACAGCAAAACCAATGGTATAAAGCGAACTTACAATTGTTCCCGCTTTTACAATAGCGATAATAACTGCCAGAATACACCATGCCATAATGTCGTTAATTGCCGCACAGGTAAGTATCACCGTTCCGAGTTTGGTTTTGCTTATCCCACGTTCCTGAGCGATGCGAGCCAATACGGGGAAAGCGGTAATACTCATCGATACTCCCACGAATAATGCAAAAGATAAAAAAGGAATGCCTTGTGGAGCAAAACCTTCGTATAGAAAAAAAGCAAGCCCCATACCAAGCACAAAAGGAAAAATTATACCCGCTTGTGAAATGGCTACACTTTCGTTGATTTTTTCACGTAATATTTTTATGTCCAATTCCATTCCTACCATAAACATAAACAGAATCAGACCGATATTCGATATTGTATTCAAATTGTCGAACGAATGGGGGGGGAAAATAAATTTGTATATTTCGGGGAAATATGAACCGATAAGCGAAGGACCAAGTATAATACCTGCCAGAATCTCCCCGATAACGCTCGGCTGTCCTATTTTTTTAAATAAAAAGCCCAACATCCGAGCAACAATCAAAACGATAATTATTTGTGTAAGTAAAATTACAAATGGAGTGCTAAAATTTTCACACAAATTTTCTAAAAAAGCATGCCACTGACTTGAATACCCCTCCGGACGAATAAGTTCATCCGGGAGTTCAAGCCCGCTGCCGAGATGTACTATTAGCCATATTAGCGCAAAACCACCACAAAAAAGCAGGATATAGAATAATATGTTGCGTGGATTTTTCAAATGATAAAAAATTATTTTTGCAAAGATAAAAAAAAATTGAAAAAAACTAAACCACAACCTGCCATTTGTCACTTTTTTTCTCTTGTTGAGATAATTTATGTGTTATTTCAACTTTCTTTATTAAAAAATCACACAAAAAAATTATTTTTTGTGACAAAAAAGTTGATATTTCAAAAAAAGATAGTAATTTTGCACAATTTTTACAATTATCTACTCACACAATCTCTTTTAATGCTATTTGTGAATGTGAGAGTAGGGTGTAATAATTTTAATATATGATTTTAATAAATTACAAAAATTTTTTAATATGAAAAAAAGATACTTTTTATTTATGGCGCTGGCGTTGATTTTTTCCGCCGCAAGTGCGCAAAACATGAGAAGAAATGTATTTCCTACCGGAAGAACATTGTCTTTGGAACAGGGACAGGCTGTTAATGCTTTGTCTGCTGCTGATTTTAACGGGGACGGAATTGTTAGCATGTCGCCGGGTCCAGAACAACCCCCTTTGAGGGCTCCGGAAATAGGGTCTGTACCTCTTTCGGAAGGATTTGAAGGAACAACAGGCGTTGCTATTCCTGCAGGTTGGATTATGACCAATAGTTATACCGGTACTATAACTTCAGGTTCTCTTGGCGCATGGATGACTACAGGCACAAATGTTCATTTAGGAAGTAGGGCTGCGCTGATTAATCTGAATGCGGCACCTCCTGCTGCTAATTGGGGAGAACTTTACTCGCCTAAATTAACACTTACAGCAGGTAAAAACTATCAAATTTCACTGTGGATGTATTGGGGTACAGCTACAGGTACAACTACTTTGGATGATCTGGAAGTATATCTTTTGAAAGGTAGTAACCCTGCGACTGATCCGATAATAGCAACTGTAATGGATGCAGGACCGTTTAGCGGTCAAACACCTATACCACAGCAGATATGGACGCGCTTTGTTATAAATTTTACTCCTGATGAAACAGGAAGCGATTATTACCTGCTCTTTCTGGCTGGAAATGCAAACGCTTTTTTAGCAACTCCCGGCAATTATACAGGCGGCAATATTAGAGTTGACGACGTAAACGTTCAAGAACTCACATTAAAACAAAATGATTTGGCAATTACCGCTTCTGCGTATCCTTTCTCGCAAGTTCCGGCAACCCAAAGCGTATTGCCAACATTTAGCGCTAATGTACAAAACTTGGGAACAGCGGCTCAAACTAATGTAGTAGTTACCGTTCAACATAATGGAACAGTAATTGGAACGTCTGCTCCTGTGGCTTCATTAGATCCGGGGCAAACGGCAACTTTAACCGTTACCACTACTACTAATGATCCTGTTATAGTTGGAAATAATACAATAACTTATACTGTAAGCCAAGACCAAAGCGATGATGATCCAAGTGATAATTCATTTACAACCACATTTACAGGAACTCCGCATCTTTTTGCAACTGATGACGGTAACATGGCTACTTATAGTAGCGGAACAGCCAATTATAGATATGGAACTGTTTACACATTTACTCAACAGACCACTATAAATCAAGTACAGGTATATCTCTATGGTACTGCTACTATACCGCACAATACCACTGCAAATGGCTATACTTTAAGAATACAAGCGCTTACAGGCCCAAATACCGCAAGTGCAACGAATATAACCTCTCAAACTTTTACCGGAGTAAGCGGGACTACGTCTGTGTGGACAAATGTTACTCTTACAGATCCACTAACTGTGGAGGCAGGCAGTTATTTTATATCTATTTCCGTTAATGGAACAAACAATAACATACTATCAGATGCAGGAACCCAAGGTAGAAATAAACTTGCTTCTACTAACAGTACAGGTACTGCTTTGTCGTATGGGACCGGTTCGGCTTTCCTTCATTTGGTAGTTGACCTTCAGGCAAATGATATTGCAATTACGCCGACAACAGGATTCCCTTATGCTCAGATACCACAATCAATAGCAGCAACTTTACCTTTCCCAACAACACTTACTGCTACTGCAACTAATGTAGGCACAGCGACACAACACAATATTACTCTTTCGGCTACGTATAATGGTGCAGATTTGGGAACATCTACTCCAATAGCAACACTTGCTGCGAATGCAATGTCAACGGCAATGACAGTTACCCCGCCGACAAGCGCTGTTTTCCCAACAACATTGGGAACAAATGATGTTGTATATACGGTAACACAGACGGAAACAGATGCAAATCCAGGCGACAACACTGTAACTCGCAATTTTGATATAACACAAAATATTTATGCTTTGGATCATATTCCAAGCACCATTACTACAACTGGCGTAGGATATGGCGGCAGTACTCCCAGTGGTCTCGGCTATAAAGTAGGTAATTTATTTACAATATCTGCTCCCGTAATACTCAAACAGGTTCAAATTGGTTATGGAATAGGAGCAACTGCAACAAGTCATAATCTTGTATTATATAGAGCGACTTATACAGTGGCTACAGGTGTATATTCTGTAGTTTTAACAAATGTATTGACTCCGGTGACAGTAGCCCGTCCTGCAGGGGGCGGCTGGTTAACAATTGACGTGCCTCCGACAGAATTAGAACCGGGACTCTATTTCCTTGGCGTTCAATCTACTGCAAACGATAACCACGCTGTAGCCTATGATAATATTTATGGAAATACCATATATCTGGCAGCGACAGGTGCGGCAGGAGCATCAGTTAATCTT
>Ga0123357_10000748_pt1 | contig 32715 bp, 28 predicted proteins | sample TergutEmb28metaG_FD_89873 | JGI IMG/M metagenome (GOLD analysis project Ga0123357, IMG submission 89873) | Embiratermes neotenicus P4 segment gut microbial communities from Petit-Saut dam, French Guiana - Emb289 P4 | ecosystem: Host-associated > Arthropoda: Insects > Digestive system > Gut ... | reverse complement strand
TCCGCGTACGGTTTTTTTCCCCCTTGACCGATATACTTCACGCGTATAAATTCATAATATGACTGATGTTCACAGTGATGTACTTGAAGATTTTGATACTATTTTGTCTCCTGATATCGAAATTTAATCTGCGCAACTTTTTTCCGCGTACGGTTTTTTTCCCCCTTGACCGATATACTTCACGCGTATAAATTCATAATATGACTGATGTTCACAGTGATGTACTTGAAGATTTTGATACTATTTTGTCTCCTGATATCGAATTTAACGGCACCCTTTATTTCGAAAAACCGTTTTTAATCCAGGGGAAACTTTCCGGAGATATTTCGGCCCAGGGATTCCTGGTAGTGGATGAAAACGCCGTTGTGGAAGCCGATATCAAGGCTGCCAGGGTTATTATCAAAGGATCGGTCAAGGGTAATGTTACGGCCGCGGAGAAAGTCGAGGTAATGGTGACAGGCCGCCTTACAGGCAATGTGACAGCTCCGGAGATTTTTTTGGAAACAGGCTGTGTTTTTAACGGCCACTGTACCATGACAGAAAAAAAATAACACGTATGAAGCATTTCAAAATATTAAAATATTACGCGGCATTGGTCTTTTTATTGGCGATCAATTTGGCGGCCATACAAAATTTGGCTGCTCAGACCCGTCCGGACGCCCTTGCAGAATACCGCAATAATAATTTTGAACAGGCCATAACAATCTGTAAAAATGAACTTGCCTCAAATCCAAATAATATTGAATCCCATGTAGTTATTTGCTGGAGTTTAATCAGCCTGGGCCGTTACAGCGAGGCTCTGACCTATGCGCAGGCGGGATTAAACATAAGCCGTTATGATCCCAGGATTATCGAGATTCTTGGTGAGATCAATTATTACCAGAGCCGCAACAGGGAAGCGCTGCAGTTTTTTAGGGAATATATTAACCTTGCGCCGGAAGGACAGCGGATAGACAGGGTTTATTATCTGTTGGGAGAAATTTATATCCGTCTGGGAAGTTACATGCACGCCGATATAGCCCTTACAACCGCGGTGCATTGGGTGCCGGGCAATGCCGAGTGGTGGACCAGGCTTGCCTACGCGAGGGAAAACGCCAATGATTTATCAGAAGCTGCCGCGGCCTACAACAAGGCCCTTTCTCTCAATTCCCAGCTTGCGGACGCGCGCAGAGGCCTTGACAGGGTCAGGGCTGCGATGACTCCCCGCTAGATGCTTGTTTCAGTATTAACTCTGGGCTGCAAACTCAACCAGCTCGAAAGCGAGTCCATTGCGGATGCTTTTAAGCGGGAAGGCTTTAGTATTTTTTGCCCGCAGGAATCTGACGGTCAGGAGCCGGACAGCCAGGAATCTGACGGTCAGGAATCTGATGACCGGGAACCTGACGGTCTTAATACCGGCAAAGCATCGCTATATATAATAAATACCTGTACTGTAACTTCCAAATCCGAGCAAAAAGCCAGGCGCGTCATCCGAAAGACATTGCGCGATACACCGGCGCAGACAGTGATAATAATCACCGGCTGTTATGCCCAGATGGAGAGGGAAGCGCTCTTTTCTATGGATAATGCAAACCGGCTTTTTGTAGTTTCCCAGGAAGAAAAAAACAGGCTTCTTGATCTGCCGGGGTTTCTGGCCGCGCATAACGCCTGCGGAGCCAGCCCGGAAGCTGCGGAATCTATTACTGAATTGCCTTCGCTTATTGCTGACTGGGTTTCAAAACCTGGTTCAAAGCCTGGTTCAAAACTTTATATCGGAGATAATTTATTTTGTTATAATCCGGGGCAATTTAGTTTTCATTCACGGGCATTTGTTAAAATCCAGGACGGCTGCGATAATTATTGCGCCTATTGCAGAACCAGGCTTGCCAGGGGTAAAAGCAGAAGCCTTGACCCGGACAAAGTTTTGGCTGCAATGCAGTCTCTTGAAGAAAAAGGTTATAACGAGGCTGTGCTGACCGGCATAAATATTTCTCAATACGCAGGCAGGTTACAAGATAATATTCTTAATTTGGCGGGTCTCCTGGAAATGCTTTTGGCAGGCACCGGCAGGATCCGAATAAGGCTTTCTTCGATAGAACCCGGTGAGCGATCTTTTAGTGATGATTTTTTAAAAGCGGTTTCGCATCCAAGGGTCAGGGCGCATTTCCATATTTCGCTGCAGTCGGGCAGTCTTGCTGTACTGGAAAGGATGAACAGACCATTTCCGCCGGATCAAACAATGGAAGGCCTGATGCGGCTGCGTTCAGCAAAAAGCGATCCTTTTTTGGGCTGCGATATTATAACAGGATTCCCGGGGGAATCCGGCACGGATTTCGAAAAAACTTACGATTTTTGCCAAAAAACCGGGTTCGCCGGTATCCATGCCTTTCCGTTTTCCAGGCGTCCGGGAACCGCGGCCTGGAATCTGAAAGACCGCGTTACAGAGAAAGAAGCCGGAATCAGGACAAAAAAGCTTATTGATTTAGCTGTAAAACAGCGCCGGGAATATATAAACCGCTGGATTGGCAGGGAAACCGAGGCAATTGCAGAGGCGCCGTTAAAAAATCGGGATTTTATACCGCTGTTATCCGATAATTATCTGCATTTATTGCTCCCCGCGGGGGAATATGCCGTAAAACCGGGTGATTTAATCCGCTGCAGGATTGCTGCGGGACCCAGGCTGCCCCCCAGGTTTGACGCTGAGGCAGAAATTTGCCTATAATCACATGAAAATTTCGAAAAGATTCCATAAAAATTGGAAAAACTGCCAGATATAAGGTATATTTTTAATATACGGTTTTTATGCCGATATATTTAAGGAGTAACATGATGTCTAAATTTATACGGAACCCGATTATAATTTTTTTAGCCGTTATAACCCAGGTTCTGTTAATTTCTTCCTGTACAGATTTTTTCTCTTCTTCGTGGTTTCCTTTTGCCGCCCGGGATTCTGACAAATTAATACCTGCCGTAACATCAAAAAATGTTGATGATCTTGTCCAACAATTCGAAAACGATCCTGACGGTTCACTGGCTCTGCTAAAGAAAATAAAGGAAGCCGCTGACAAGGCGAACGAAGAAGAACTTAAAAAATATCAGCTTGCTGCTCTCGATGCTTCGGTCAACGCCGCAGGTCTTGGTCAGGCGGCCCTTGGCGCGTTAAACAATCTGGATAAACTCCAGAATGTTGATGATGCGTATTCATTGCTGCAGGACACAATTAACAATATGCCCAATCTGGGTGAGACAAGTTCAACATTGCTGGACTTATTAAATTCCGGTTCTGATGATTTTATTGAAGACGCGAGCGCAGAAAGTCTTGCCATGGCCGCGGTTGTCCTAATTCTTGGAATTACCCCTACAGATAGCCAAGATGATTTGGAAACCTTTGTTTCTAATCTGGCCGATCACAGCGGTGAAAATGCAACCGTAGATTTGGCAATTAAGATGGCTGCCGCAGCCAATGATAAAAAAGATGAATTGGCGGATAACAGTATGCTAAAGAAAATATTGGATCAAATGAAACTGACATAATTCGGTTCCGGCCTTTAACCTGCCGGAGAATAAATGTACGGGAATGTTTTAAAAGGAGATTTATTAATGCGCCGGAACGTGAACCGGATTTTGTTTTTTCTTGTATTTTTTAACAGTATATTTTTGGTTCACGGTCAGGCAAAAACAATTGAACCTTTTATAATACCGTCTGTAAGGTTTTCCGCACTCGGCGGGAACCATGCGGCTGTGGGTGATTCTTTTTATTCGATTTTTACCAATCCGGCTTCCTTTGTAGATATCAGTGGGCAGTTCAGCGCAGCCGAGCTGTCCGTAACTACTTACGGGCCTGTGTTTGAGCTGGCCGATCTTTTTTTGTCCAACACAGGATCGGCGTCAAGCATGGATTTTACCCCGATATTGGGAACCGGCAAGTTCAGCGCCGGTTTTGACATAGCCGGGCCGCTTTCACTGGGATGGGTCGGCAAAGGCCTGGGGCTTGGGATTTTTAGCCGGTTTAAAACTGACGCGCCGGTAAGCGGGATAAACCTTAGGCCGGCAGTTTCCGGTGATCTTTTACTTACAGCCGGATACTCCTTCAGGATTATTAATAAAAATTCCCATTTACTGGACGGCGGTTTTTTGGGCAAGGGATTTTTTAGGGGGCAAATTAACCTGGTCACGCCAATGTGGGAGGTGCCTGCCATTATTGACGATCCCTTTTCCTACGATCCCTTTAGCAAACCTTTTGTAACTTATTTGGGATTGGGCCTGGATCTGGGACTGCGGTATACCTGGGCAAATACCTTTGCTTTTTCCGTTGTTTGTTTTGATGTATATTCGCCTGTACTTGTTACTCCGTATAATTCCATTTTCGATTTTGGCAATCACGCGTCGCCGTCCGCGGACGTCTCATATACCAGTGTAAGACGCCGCCTTGATGCGGGTTTGAAGTACTGTATAAGCAATACCTTTATTGACCGTTATTTTACCAGCCTTACTGTTATGGCCGATTACCATGATCTGCTTGATCTTTTAAATTATGTTCCCCGCAACCCGATACTGAACGCGGGTATTGGGGTGGAAATGACGGTTCTCAATGCGCTAAGTTTCCGTTTTGGACTGGCGGATGCTTTACCGGCATTTGGCGTCGGGCTTAACCTTAGTTTTATGACCCTGGATTTATCCATATTTGGCAAGGAACTGGGACTTGTACCTGAACCCGGCAAGAATTCTACCTACTGCCTTGGCGTCGGGCTATTGTTCCGGTATTGACCTGGTCTTAAACTGTTTTCCCAAACTAATACTTAAATTCCGAATCCCCGATAAATTCGCGCAGAATACTCTGGCTTGGTACGTATTGCGGCGGAATCGGCTGAAAATTTTCCAGAAAGGCCAGCAGACGCACGGCTTCGCTGTATTCCTTCATCCGGGGCTTGATTGTCCGGAGAAGGGGTTCTGCGTAAAATTTTAAAACAGCAAGTTCGTAATCCAGGGCTGAATTAAAAGCCGCGTCGGCGCTGTTCTGGAAGGGGAAGATGTATTTCTTTTCGCCGCGCTGTACGCTGGGCCACATTTGCAGAGTACGTTCGGCCACAGCGCCCCGGAACTGGTTATCCCTTACCAGACGGCGCAGCAGCCTGTTGTCGCTTGTCGGAATGCGGTTGTGATCATCCAGGTTGAGCTGGGTCAGGGCCGATACGTAAAGTTTGAATTTGGTTTCTTTTTTTATCTGCGGCGTAAGGGCGTCGTTAAGTCCGTGTATGCCTTCGATGATAAGCATGGTACGCCGTTCAAGTTTTATTGTCCGGCCGCCTTCTTCCTTGCGTTTGCCGGCCCTAAAATCAAACATCGGCAGTGTTACTTCTTTCCCATCCAGGAGCGCCAGGAGCTGTTCGTTGAGATATGGGACATCGAGGGCTTCCAGACATTCAAAATCGGGATCTCCTTTTTCGTCCCTGGGTGTTTTGTCGGTGCCCAGGTAATAATTATCCAGACTGATCGCGATGGGTTCTATGCCCATCACCTTTAGCGCTATTGAAAGCCGTTTGGCTGTAGTTGTTTTTCCGGAACTTGACGGACCGGCTATCAGTATGGTTTTTACCGTATCTTTCTTTTTATAAATTTGATCGGCGATGTCGGCCAGTTTCTTTTCCTGGAAAGCTTCGGCAGTGCGGATATAGTCCCTGATGGTCCTGTCAGAAATCATGCGGTTCAGCAGCCCTACAGATTCTACTCCGACAATGCGGCCCCATTTTTTATATTCACTGTAAACATTATATAAAATCGGTATGTCTTTAAAAGTTTCAATGGTTTCTAAATGTCCTGTCGTAGGAAACCGCAGCAGGAACCCGTCTTTATAGGGCATAAGATCAAATACCGTAAGCAATCCTGTCCGGTGGAGCAGGGGAGCGATGTAGAGATCGATAAAGCCATCGCATTCGTTTACCCGGACTTTGGATTCATTCCGTCCTTCAAGCAGAAGCGCTGTATCGTTCTGGCCGGTTTTTTTAAAAAAATCCAGAGCCTCGGCGTATGCCATATAACCGTTTGAAATGCTGATGTCTTTTTGCGCGTATTCCCGCATACCGGCGGCAAGCTGCTGGATTTCTTTTTGTTTTGGTTTGTCTCCCCTGTTGAAAGTATAATAAAAACTGTGCCCCAGGGAGTGGCCGATGTAGAGCTGTCTTTCCGGGAACAGTTTTCTGGCTGCTACGGCCAGTAAAAAAGCAAGGGTGCGGCGGTAAATGGACGAGCCTTCTGAACTTTCCAGAAAAACCGGTTCCGCAACCGCGTTAAATTCCAGAGGCGACGCCAGTGATACGGTTTCATTATTGACTTTTATTGCCGCAAGTGTTCCGGGCAGAGTCCCGAATTGCGGGATTAGATCTGCGCCGCGCACTCCGACGCTGCACTTTTGCTCACAGGCAGGAAGGTCCGGATTGCCAGTTTTTATGGTTAAGGTTATTTCGTTCATGGGATACTCCTGAATGGGAATTTTTTTTTAATGGGACATCCGGTTCCCCAGGTAATTTTTTATAAGTTCCATTTTTAACACCCGCAGCCGTTCTGATACCGAAACTTTATAAACATGGGGATTAAGCAGGCGTTTGTAACTTTGATCAAGGAATTCAATTTCCCGGCTTAAATTGGATCTTATCCCGGAAAGCGGCATATTGTACAGGGCTGTATTGTCAGCGGGGTTAAGCACCGGGTTACCGTCGATGATTATCCTGTGCAATAAAGGTATTGTGCTGCCGTTAACAGTATGCATAAAATTTCTGTAATCGCCGGAAGGATGCCAGAATGTATAATTTTTATTTTTTTCGATAATATCAGGATTTTCCGCGTCTTCAAGCGCCAGGACATCGGCGACAAACATGCCCTGTTCATCCTTAATCCTGTAGACCTGTTTTATGCCTGGGTTGGTGGTTTTTTCCGGGTTGTCAGAAAATTTTATGGCCGCTTCCATCTGCCCTTCCCTGTTCTCCCGCGCCGCCATTTTATAAACACCCGGAAATGCGGCTTCGTTGCCTCCGGTGACCATCTGGGTGCCGACGCCCCAGACATCAATGGGCGCTTTAGCGTCGGTCAGGGTTTGGATTATGTATTCGTCCAAATCATTGGAAACCGAGATAGTCGCGTTTTGCAGACCGTTGGCGTCCAGTATCTTGCGCACTTCCATTGACAGGTAATGTATGTCGCCGGAATCCAGACGGACCCCAAAGTTTCTCCCTTTTAGGGCCATTTTTTTACCGACTTTAACAGCGTTCAGTATTCCGCTTTTAAGGGTATCGTAAGTATCGATAAGGAAAATTGTTTTTTCCGGATATATATCCGCGTAGGTTTCAAACGCTTCCTCCTCACCCGGGAACGCCATAATCCAGGAATGGGCCATGGTGCCCAAAACCGGAATCCCGAATTCCTTGCCGGCCCGGACATTTGATGTTCCCTGCGCGCCGCCGATATAAGCGGCCCTGGACGCGGACATTGCGCCGTCTCTTCCCTGGGCCCTGCGCAGTCCGAATTCCATGACAGTTCCCCTGCCGGACGCCAGCCAGACACGGGCGGTTTTGGTGGCGATAAGGCTCTGGAAGTTGACAGTGTTGAGCAGCATCCCCTCAATTAATTGGCATTCCAGGAGCCCGCCTTCTACTCTGATGATCGGCTCATTGGGAAAAATAACAGACCCTTCATCAAAGGACCATAAAGTCCCGTTAAACCGGAATTCCGATAAATACCGCAAAAAACCTTCTTCAAAGATTTTTAAACTGCGAAGGTATTCAATGTCATCTCCGGAGAATTTAAAATTAAGCAGTCTGTCAGCCAGGGTTGCCAGACCCGCAAAAACCGAAAAACCTCCGCCAAAAGGCTGTTTGCGGAAAAACATTTCGAATACGGCCCTGCGGTTCATTTTGGTTTTCCAGAAACCCTGGGCCATGGTAAGACTGTAAAGATCGGTAAACAATGCCGAATCATTTGAGTTCATTTTTATGCGCCTCTTTTTTTAATGCTTTAATCCAATGCCAAATTCCGGGTCCGCTGAATTAATTAAGCTGACGCCCGCTTTTTCAAGGGCCTGCAGCGCCTTTTCTGCTGAACCTGCCGGTATATCAACGCCGCGGACCGCGTCCGTTAAAACCGCGGTTTTATAACCGAGCCGGACAGCGTCCACGGCACTGTAAAAAACGCAGTAGTCCAGGGCCAACCCGCCCAAAAATAAATTTTTTATCCCCAGGTCCGCAAGCATACCGCCAAGACCTGTGGAAGTTTTTTTATCGTTTTCAAAAAATGCCGAATAGGAATCCAGTTCTCTTCTGAATCCCTTGCGCAATATCATATGCACATGGCTCAGGTCAAGTTTGCCGTGAATGTCCGCGCCCGCTGTCCCGGCGATACAGTGGTCCGGCCAGAGGACCTGCTCTTTTACACCGGGCAGTTCCATAACATCACCGGGGTTCCTGCCCGGATGCGATGACGCAAAAGAAACATGATCGCCTGGATGCCAGTCCTGGGTAGCGATAACTTTCGCGCCGTATTCACTGAACAGTGCGGCAGCCCTGTTAAGCGGCTGTATTACTTCGTCCCCGTCTTTGACAGCCAGCGCGCCTGCCGGACAAAAATCATTCTGCACGTCAATAATCAGCAAGGCTGCAGATGCATAATTAAATTTCACTTTTTCTCCTGTAAATATTTATAATATGCCAAAACCGGTATCACGCATATAGACTTTGAATGCATATTTTTACGCCGAATATCAAGGGTGCTGTGCATATTTTTACGCCGAATATTGAGCAGGTGATGCATTTTTACTGCATTTTATACATTTCCTCAGCATTGACAGCGAAAAATAACTGCTATAATTTACTAATAATTATCGTTTGATCGTTTTTATCGCAGCCCGGAGGCGCTTCATGTTTAATCCTGATCTGTTCAATCCCGATCCTGCGAAAGTACCATTCTCCCGTTATGGCTCCTATATGGCAATTTCCGGGAAACCACATAACGCAGATGATACTTCGCTATATTTAAAAAATATTCGGGGCGTTAAAGAAGGTAAATACCAGTTTCGTTTTTGTTTTGACGGCGATTATACTGTTGAATTTAAGCCATGGCGTTTGAGTGTGCGCACACGCAACGGTGAATTGCATGCATACTTCAGGGGATCGAACGAATTGGTGCTTTACGGGAATATGAAAAATTTCCGCATGGAGTATGTCAACTCAGGCAATGACGGTTATCTTATTGGAGTCAAAAAGGGACGCTCGCTGCGTGCGGTCGACAGGTCAAGCAAGTCGTTCGGTTTTGTTTATGCCCATGAAGGTTCCGTTGAACTCAAATCAAGATGGGGAGTAAAGCCGCCGCCCGGCGAAAGGTTGTTTTGCGCAGAAGCTTTTTTTGATGTAACAGGCAGTGAAAACGGCTTTACCTTACTTTACCGGGTGGAGGAAATTGAAGAATTATGGAACCAGGCAGAAATTATTAATCCCGAATTTGATATAGAACTGATAAAAACTGAATTTAAAAAATGGGAATCCGCCTTCCCGGTTTACGATGACCGGTATCAGGAAATATCGCAAATCATGATTTATATATTATGGTCCTCTGCTGTTTTTAAAAAAGGCTGGCTCACAAGAGACGCGGTTTACATGAGCAAGGGCGTTATGACCGGCGTTTGGAGCTGGGACAATTGTTTTAATGCTATGGCTCTTGCGCCTTATCATTACCAGACCGGTATGGATCAGATACTTGTTATGCTTGAAAACCAGATTGAAAACGGCAAGCTGCCCGATCGCCTGGATGACAGGGATCTGCAGGCAATATATACCAAACCTCCGGTATATGGCTGGAGCATTATGCATATACTTGACGCCGGCGCGGTAATTGACCAAAAAACTTTGAAGTTTCTTAGGGACTGCATGGTAAAAATGCTGAGCTGGTGGGAGCGGCTAAGAGACGATGATCATGACGGAATATGCCAGTATAACCACGGCAACGAATGCGGCTGGGACAATTCGACAGCGTTTGATATGGGCGTTCCGGTCGAATCGCCTGATTTACCCGCATTGATGCTTTTACAAATGAAGGCGATTGTCAGAATCAGCAGGTTAATAAACGATGACGCAGCGGCAGCAGAATATGAAAACCGTTATAACAAATTGAATAAAATTTTCCTTGAACATTGTTTTGATAAAAACGATCTTCCGGTTCCGGTATTGGTACAAACCGGCGAAAAAATTAAATGCCTTTCGCTGTTGCCGTATGTTTCAATTATCCTTGGCAAGCTGCTTCCCCAAAATATTTTTGAAAAGATGAAGACCATAATTGAAGATAAAAACCTGTTCTTTGCGCCTTACGGACTTGCATCAGAGGCCGTATCAAGTAAAAAATTCGCCCGTACAAACGCCTACTGGCGCGGCCCCGCCTGGGGGCCCATGGCATACCAGATTGCTGACGGCTTGCGTCAGGGCGTGGCGGACGGCCTTGCCCGCTAAATAGCCCGCCGGTACTGCGATGCAATGAATATTCAGCAAAGCGGTTACGAAAATTACGACCCCATAACCGGCCAGGGTTATGATGACCCATCGTATACCTGGTCAGCTTCTGTATGTCTTCTTTTTTTGGACAGGTATTTTAAGAAATAACTATGGGCCTTCAGGGACTTGAACCCCGGACCGACGGATTATGAGTCCGCAGCTCTAACCAACTGAGCTAAAAGCCCTTGAACCACAGGCGAATTTTGTCAATTCCCTGTAATTTAATAATACTGATTTGGTAATTTTTTATCAAGTGGACGAATTTTTAATGGACGAATTTTTAATTTTTTAGCCGCAAACCACATCTTCACGAACCGGAAAAGAACTCACACAGAGCCCGCGGAGTACACAGGGTTTCACGAAGGAGGAATAAGCAATGATTCATAATTCTTTACTTTCTTCCTCCGTGATCCTTGTGAGCTCTGTGAGAGCTTCTTTATTGTCGTCGTATTCCTGTCAATTACCTGCTCGCGTCGTAGGCAGCCTGGAGTTCGGTCAGGGCCTTTTGTCCGTCTTCGGCGTACCAGCGGGCAACTTCTTTCTTGAAGCCGGCCTGGTCGATGTTGCCCATGATAAAGTTGATGACCGCGTCGTCAATGATCTGGTTAAGCGAGGATTGCCTTGAGGTCCAGGTTGGGGACATCAGCACAATCGGGGTAACCGGGTTGATGATGGCGTACGGCGCAATTTCTTTGTAGACCTGCATGTGGCGGGCCTGGTATGCGTTGGGCTGCTGGATGGCGCCGATGTCGGTGAGCATCCTGAACTGGTTCCAGCCTGCGGTGATGTCCCAGCCGTTGGGAATCTGAGCCGCGGGAATCGATGTGATTGTGCCGTCGCTGTTCGTCGTATAATTGACACCTTCGGCGCCCCAGTTGAGAATTGTAATGCCCTGGGCGGTATTGCACTTGTCCATAAAGTCAAGGTAATAGCTCAGGTCCTGCAGTGTTTTGGCGCCTGTTGTGGAAACGGCTTCGTAACCCTGGTGTCCGTCATTCTGCGGCCATACCCTGATTTCGCCGTTCTTGTTGGCGACCGCGCCCATAACGTCAACATACATGCCGGCGTCAAATTCCGCGGCGGTCATAAGGCCGTTATCGCGCATGCGGACGGCGCTGCGGCTTGCTTCGTCGGCGCAGTCAATGTGCCAGCCGCATTGGCCGCGGCCAAAGGGCAGGGCCCATTCGCTGGTCGGCAGCGCGGCAAAGTCCTTGTTGATTAGGCCTTCGTCGTAAAGTCTCTTGCTGTACACCATGGCATCGTAAAATTCGTCGTAGTCAAACCAGGGAGTAAGTTTGCCGTTCTTTACGCCGAATCTGTTGGGCGCTCCGAACATTACAGCGATATTATAGAATGGGCCCATATATGCTCCGGTCCATGTCATGCCGTATGTGTCGTTCTTTCCGTTTTTGTCCGGGTCGTTGTATGTAAACGCGTACAGAACCTTGTAAAGATCATCAAGGTTTTTGGGAACGCTCAGGCCCAGATTGGCCAGCCAGTCCTTGCGGTAGACCATACCGGAGCGCGGGAAATCGCGTCCGCGGTAGATGCCGTAATTGCGCCCGTCAATGGAAACGTTGTTCATGACGCCCTTGTCCGCTCTTGCCAGGTTGGGATACATACCGTAAATGTCTGTGATGTCCCAGAACGCACCGGAGCGCGCCGCAGTTACAATCGGCTGTGTATTGCTGGTAATGGTAACAATACCGGGCAGATCATTGGCCGCCAGCCTTGTGTTCATCTGCTCGTTGTAGTTGGCGTTGAGTACGTATTCCAGTTTAATTGTATAACCGGTAAGCTGCTGCAAATTTTTGATTGCAGGATGGTCAGCGGCTATAAAATTTCCGTCCTGGGATATACTTAAAATGGATATCACGTAATTCGCGGGAGCCTTTGGAAAAGACGACGGGTTAAAATTCGCCTTCGCGACTTTCCAGGGTTCGCCGGACGAAGCTGCTGCAGCGCCGCCGGATGCAAACACACCGGCAGCCGCTGCCTGTATCATAAAGATACATAAAAACAATTTCAAAAATCTCATTCATTTCCTCCATATAAAAATTTATTTCCAGGCCATGCAAATTGCCGGCCTTTGAAATCCTTATGGTAAATTATCCAATCAAAATTTTTCTTACCTAACCTTTAATAGCGCCTATCATAACGCCCTTTGTAAAATGTTTTTGTAAAAACGGGTAAACAATCAGGATAGGAACAGTGGCGAAAACAATGACCGCGTTCCTTATGCTTTCTGTAGGCGGCAATACCAGGCTTGGATCGAAATTGGCGTCGTCGATGCGGCCTGCCGAAAGCATGACTATGTTCCGCAAAATAAGCTGCAGCGGCCAGCGTTCAGGTTTACTGGGAATATAAAACAGGGCAGGGCGGAAAGCGCTCCAGTAACCTACGGCATAAAACAGGGAGAACGTCGCTACAACAGCAGCCGACAGCGGCAGTACAATCCGCATGAATACTGTTAAATCCGAGGCGCCGTCTATTTTTGCCGATTCCTCCAGTTCCAGCGGCAGGGCCTGGAAAAAGTTTTTTACCACAATCAGGTTCCAGGTGCCGATAGCTCCCGGCAGTATCATTGACCAGTACGTGTTGAGCAGGCCCAGGTTGCGCACATTAAGATAAGTCGGGATCATTCCGCCGCTGAATACCATTGTAAATGTAATCAGAATGAGCATCGGGTTGCGCCCGACCAGATGTTTTTTTGCCAGAGGGTAGGCAAAGGTCAGGGTAAGCAACATGGAAACAAAAGTACCAAGCAGGGTAGTCCACACCGAAACCCAAAGCGCCCTGGGAAGTGTTTTTGAAGATAAAATATATTTGTAACTTTCAAGCTGAAAAGTACGTGGTATAAGGAAAAATGGCCGCGCCGAAATTTCCGCCTGGGTCGCGAATGAAGTCCCTATTATATAGATAAAAGGCACCACTGTGAGTGCGGCAAAACATAATAAAAAACAGACATTGAAAACATCAAAAATTCTGGATGCCGGCGTATCGTTTCGTATCATGCCCAATCTCCCAAATCAGAAAATACCTGAATCGCCGGCCTGTTTTGCGATCTTATTGGAACCCATAATCAAAAACATTCCAATAACCGATTTAAATAAACCAATGGCGGTTGTGTAGCTAAAAAATCCGTTGATTATGCCTTCGCGGTAAGTAAATGTATCAAGCACATCGGAGACCCCCCTGTTGCCCGCGTTGCTCATCAAAAAAATCTGATCAAAACCGTTGTCCAGAACATTGCCCATGCGCAGTATAAGCAGGATGACAATTGTGCTCCTTATCGCCGGCAGGGTAATGTGCCATACCTGCCTGAACCGGCCCGCGCCGTCGACAATAGCGGCTTCGTATTGTTCAATATCAACATTGGATAGCGCCGCCAAAAAAACTATGGTACTCCAGCCGGATTCTTTCCAGATTGTTTGTATAATAATAATGGGCCTGAATGTATAAGCCTCTGTAAGAAAGGCGACAGATTTTTTCCCAAAGATCCCTATCAGGCCGTTTATGGGTCCGGTGGAATTCAGGAGCATAAAAGAAATGCTTGCGACAATTACCCACGAGATAAAATGCGGTACGTAAATCATGGTCTGGATAGTCCGTTTGTATATTTTGGACTGGATTTCGTTAAGGAAAAGGGCCAGTATTATGGGCGCCGGAAACGCGAAAATAATGCTGTAAAGCGACAGGACCAGGGTATTAATCATCAGCGGGGCAAAACTTGAACTGTTGAAAAAATTCTGGAAATGCTTGAGACCTACCCACGGACTCGCGCTGAAACCCCTGAAGATGTTGTAGTCCTGGAATCCTATCAGGACTCCCCACATGGGAAGGTAGCGGAACAGTAAAAAGTACAAAACGCCCGGAATGCACATAATATAGAGCCAGTAGCTTTTGCGCATTGTCTTAAGCGTTTTGATAAATTTATTGCCCGACAAAATTATCTCCCAAAATGCGATCCTGCCAATGATATCATGTAAATGGCTTTCAGGCAAGTAAAAAATTATTTTTATGTAAAAAATTAGTTTAAAATTATGGGCGCAAACAATCATACTTGAAAATTGATCTCCTATATGCAATAGTTGTTTACCGATGAATTATTTAAATCCTGCGAATCTAGCGATTATAGCCTGTCCGGGCGGAGAAGTGTTTGCCGATGAAGTCATTGTTCATTTAAAAAAAGGTTACCGCCGCACATTTGAGCGCCAGACTGTCGAAATCGGCAAAAGATATGGTCTGGACCGCGAACAGGTCATAAAACGCATAAATTTTATCAATGATGCCATAAGTCCGGCTCCCCATCTGCCCGGAAATATCGCCGCGTTCAGAACTCCGCATTTTAAGGTACCGGCCAAGTTTACGCTGTTTCCCAACGGTGAGATCAAGGCCGAGATACTGGAATCCGTACGCGGCAAGGATATTTATATTGTTCAGGATGTTGAAAATCATTATCCGGTAAATTTTAATGACGGCGATACAAAAAAAAGCCTTACTGTAAACGATCATCTGCTGACAATTTTTGTTACGATTGACGCGGCAAAACAGGCCGGCGCCAGCAGGGTTACCCTTGTGGTACCGGTTTATCCGTACGCCCGGCAGGACAAGAAAAAAGGCAGGGAAGGACTTACTGCCGGCCGTATAGGTAAAATGCTGGAGAGCCTTGGGGTTGACAGAATAATCACGCTGGATATCCATTCCAGGGAAATAGAAAATGCTTTTAACCACATGAGGCTGGAAAACCTCCACGCCAGTTATCAGGTTATAAGGACTCTTTGCCGTATACCTGGATTTTTAAGCGAAGACCTGGTTGTGGTTTCGCCGGATACCGGGCGTGTTGACAGAAATAAATTTTACGCGACCGCACTTAAAAAACCGCTCGCTCTGCTTTACAAGGAAAGGGATTATTCGCGCGTGTCAAAAGATGCTATGGAAAACAACATAGCCGAGGTAAAACTTCTGGGAGATATCCGCGGCAAAACGGTGTTTATGGCGGACGACAGGCTTGATACAGGCGGAACGCTTTTAAAATCAATGCAGTTTTTAAAGGAACAGGGAGCCAGCAAAGTTATATGCTCCATAAGTCTTCCCCTGTTTACCGGAGACGCGATAAAATATTTTAGTGACGCTTACAGGGAAGGACTTTTTTACCGGATTATCGGAACCAATGCAGTATACCAGGAAGACCTGTTAAAACAGGAATGGTACATCAGCGTCAATATCACAAGCCTTTTTGCGCAAACCATATCAAGGCTGCATCAGGGGCTCTCGGTCAGTTCGCTTCTTGATAACCGGGACATTATTGTAAAATTATTAAATGAAGGCAACCTGGCTCCCGCATAGAATCAAGGAGTGTTTATGGCAAAAAAAAATGAATTTTCGCCTCAAATTCTGGCCGCAGGCCTTGCTGAAATTTGCGCACGCAGCCTCATAGCAGAAGGCCGCGAATTATTCTGGACAATAATTGCCAATCCAAAAGCCGGGGGATTTACAATAAAAACCCGCGCCAAAAAACATTACAGTCAGCTTACGCAATGCGTATCAGCGGCTGTATCTAACCCGGCGCAGATACGGAGGAGCCCTTCCAAAACCGCGTCAAGAAACAAATACGGACTTATCCTTACCAACGGAAAAGGGCACGCCGAAAAAATAACAGAGGCTTTAATCAAGGAAGCCGCCGGATCAAATGAAGCGGCAGGTTCCAAAGAAGCCGCCGGTACACCGGGCGAAGCCAATAAGAATCCCAAACCGCTTTTCCTGATAATAACCGCCGGAGGGGACGGTACAAGTCTGGATGTTCTTAGCACCATATTGAAAGCTCCGGCAGAAATACGATCATGTTTTGCAGTACTGCGGCTTCCGATGGGCACCGGCAATGACGGTGCTGACGCCTTTGAACTTGACCAGGCTCTCCGCCTGATTATCGAACCGTCCGAAATTTTTTACCGCCGCTCCCTTAGGCTAGTTACATCAACACCAGAAAAAGGTCCGTATCCCGCTTTTAATATACTTTCGGTCGGGCTGGACGCTTTTGTAACCCACATGACAAATAAGATGAAGGGGAAGCTGCCCGGCGATTTTTATAAACTCTGGGTAGATATTGCTTCCCTGTTTTATGACCGGATTTACAAAGTCGGTCCCATGGAAGTAAGGGCCTGTGACGATTCAAATGCGGAAGTTAAAAAATTCAAAGACACAATGCTTTTACTTGCGATGGGAGAAAGCGGCCATCGAAGTTACGGATCGCATAATTTCATACTCCCTGACGACCGCAACGTTTGCGCGGTCAAGCAAATGCCTCTTATGCGGAAAATTGCTTTCAAAAATTTGGTCGCCGCAAGCGAACACGTTACACAACCGGAGTCAATTCTTTTTAACGCAAGCCGTGTGGAAATTACCTGCGAGAACCCGATATTGGCGCAAATGGACGGCGAGACTGTATTACTGCAAAAAAATGATTTTCCCGTTGCTATTGAATTAACCGAACCTGTAATACCGGTACTGCGTTTAATTAAAAACTGAAATAATGGCCATAATAAATTTTTAAGGGGTCCTGGCGGTGGCCAAGTACATCATGCTTTCAGCATGCTGCCCTTGCCACCGCCACCCCATAAGTACTTTTTTTGGCCTTTATTTCTGTTTTTGACTTTTATAAATTTATGACATAAACATAATATACAAAAATTTATACCCAAAATAATTATATGGGGTGGCTGAGGCAAGAATGCCATGCGTGCATGGCGTTATTGGCCTCGGCCAGGACCCCGTACTAATTTATACTGGTATAAATTTTTATTCATTATTGTTTTAAAAAATTACTTTTCTTTAATCGCTACCTTGATCACGCCTTCCGCGGTTTTTATATCCTGGGATATCTGGGCAATATCCAGACTTTCTGGAATTCCTGCCATCAGAATAAGTCTTGAGCCTTTTGATTTGGAACCGCTTATAATGCTGACCGACTGGATTCGTATTTTGGAAACTTTCAGTATTTCCATTACCTGATGTGTATCCGGGATACTTTTATTATAGGTGACTTCCAGGATCTGCAGCCTTTCGGAAGGAAATATTTTCCGTTCAAATTTGCCCAGTACCAGAAGAGTAAACAAGCCTACAGCTTCCGCAATGGCCGCCGCAAAGAATAATCCCGCGCCGACTGCCATGCCGACAGCCGCTACAAACCAGAGCGATGCCGCGGTCGTCAGTCCGCGGATGTTGTTGCCAAGCCGAATAATTGCGCCTGCTCCCAGGAAACCAATTCCGGAGACAACCTGCGCTGCGATACGCCCCGGGTCGCCGCTTTTAAAATCAAAAAACTGCTGGGGAATCCAGATTGACAGCAGCATGAGGAGGGTCGCTCCGAGTGAAATCAATATATGTGTGCGGAGTCCGGCGACCTGATGTCTGCTGGATCGTTCAAATCCAAGAATGGCGCCTGCCATAAAGCCCAGGCCGAGACGTATTATCATATCAAATTCGGTAATATGATTGCTCATGACACTTCTGTATATTATAGCATTTTTTTAAAGTCAATAGTAGGATAGAAATAATAAAGGGGCAGCTGAATGATTAAAATTAACAAGACATCTGTTTATCTCCGCAACGGCCGGGAGATTATCGAGGATATTCCGGACAACCAAAAACTTGTTCAAAGCATTGCGGGTGCAGGCGGCAATACGGCCGAACAGGCCCGCAGGGGAACCATGGCTTCCCAAATTCTTTTGGCCCACTGCGGACAGCCGGATACTATTCCTTCTGAATTGCATATTAAATTTGACGCTCTCGCGTCCCATGATATAACCTATGTAAATATTATTCAGACGGCAAAGGCAAGCGGCCTTGAAAAATTTCCGGTGCCCTATGCGCTGACCAATTGCCATAATTCACTTTGCGCTGTGGGCGGAACCATTAATGAAGATGATCATCTGTTTGGACTTTCCGCGGCGAAACGTTACGGCGGAATTTTTGTTCCGGCTCATCTTGCAGTAATCCATTCATATGTCCGCGAAACCATGGCATCGCCGGGGAAAATGATCCTTGGAAGCGACAGCCATACCCGTTACGGTACACTCGGAACAATGGGAGTGGGCGAGGGCGGAGGAGAACTTGTAAAGCAGGTGCTTGGCCAGAGTTACGATGCGCCGTGGCCGCGGATCATAGCTGTTTATCTTACAGGCAAACCCGGTCCGGGAGTCGGTCCGCAGGATGTGGCGCTTGCTGTAATCGGGGAAGTTTACAAAAACGGATTTGTTAAAAACGCAGTAATGGAATTTGTCGGCGACGGAATCTCATCGCTCAGCGCAGATTACCGTGCCGGTATAGATATTATGACGACAGAGACAGCCTGCTGGTCTTCGATCTGGGAAACCGACGAAACAGTCCGGCAATATCTTGAAACCCACTACCGCGAAACCGAATACAAAAAAATTGCCCCGGCCGCTCTGGCATATTATGATGGCCTGATCCATGTGGATCTTTCACAAATTAAACCAATGATCGCCCTGCCTTTCCATCCCAGCAATGTTTTTGAAATAGACGCCTTCCTGGAAAATCCCGGCGACATCTTAAGGCAGATTGAAAAAGACGCTGCCGAACTAATAGAAAGTCCGGATATTAAGCTGCATTTGACAGACAACATAACTGATAAAAATAAAGTACGCGTGGACCAGGGTGTGATCGCCGGCTGTGCGGGCGGAACATTCGAGAACTGCATGATGGCCAATACCATACTGGCCGGGCACAGCAGCGGCGGCGCAAAGGGAAACGAAGGATTTGGCCTTTCGATTTATCCCGGCAGCCAGCCAATTTTTTTGGAGCTTGCGGAGAACGGCGCTATTGCTTCGCTTATGGCCCAGGGTGTAATTATACGTTCCGCGTTCTGCGGACCCTGTTTTGGAGCGGGTGATGTACCGGCCAATAACGGTCTGTCGATCCGGCACACAACCCGCAACTTCCCGAACCGCGAAGGCTCTAATCCCGGCAAGGGCCAGATATCTTCGGTCTGTCTGATGGACGCCCGCAGCATTGCGGCCACTGCCCTAAACGGCGGCTTTCTCTGTTCGGCGCAATCCCTTGGACTTAAAAATTACAGTTTCCCCTATCATTTTGAACTTTCCCCTTATCTTACCAGGGTCTACAACGGAACAGGCAAACCTGATGTCAATGCTGAAATTCGTTACGGTCCCAATATCGTTGACTGGCCGAATATGGACAATCTTGGAAACAACCTGCTTTTAAAAATTGTTTCGTATATCACCGATCCTGTTACCACAACTGACGAACTCATACCTTCCGGCGAGACATCTTCCTACAGATCCAATCCATTGGGCCTTGCCGAATATACTTTATCGCGCAAAGATCCGGCTTATGTAGGCAAAGCTAAAGCTGTGCGCGACGCGGCGGCGGCCCTGAACAACAGTGCGAAAAATTCCGCTGCGAAAGACACTGTTCCAAAAGATGCTGGAATTAATGCTGCGGTAAAAACGCTGCCGGAACTTGCGGCTGTGTTTGATGTTCTAAGGAAAATTCCCGGATTCAACGCAGCTGATCTTCAATTTGCATCGGCGATTTTTGCGAACAAGCCCGGGGACGGAAGCGCCCGCGAGCAGGCCGCAAGCTGCCAGAGGGTTTTGGGCGGCGGCGCCAACTTCGCCCGTGAATACGCGACCAAGCGCTACCGGTCCAATTTAATTAACTGGGGAATATTACCGTTTATAATTGGGGAGCCGTCTTTTAAAAATGGAGACTATATTTATATACCGAATATAGCTGCTGCTGTTAAAAACAGTTCTCCGGATCTGACCGCTTATGTTGTCAGCGGCGGCAGTGTTCAGGAGTTAGCGCTTAAAGTACCTGAACTAAATGACAGCGAACGCGAGCTGATTTTGGCAGGCAGTCTGATTAATCTGAACAAGCTTGCTTTAAAAAATTAACTGAAGAAAGTTTAAAAGAATTTACGGCGAACCTCATAAAAGTACATGAATAAATTTTTTTTAGCAGAGGATCTCACGGAGGCATCGAACCTTTGGTTCGCGAGTACACTGAGGACACGGAGTAAAGATAAAAGAGAAAAGAGAAATGAGAAAAGAGAAATGAGAAAAGTAAATATGCGCTCTTTGGCGCATAAAGTTATTAATAAAATTGCGCTATTCGGCGCATTCTATCTTTTTTAATTTTTATTAATTATTTTTTTCTCCGTGCGTCCCTGTGCCTTTGCGAGCTCTGTGAGAGCTTATTTATTCGTGTATGTTCGTGCATGTTCGTGAACGTACCTTTGGTACGATTCGTGGTTAATTCTTCGCGGTAAATTTTTTTTTAACTTTTTCCCGCTGCAGCGAGCATTTTTTTAAAAGCCTGGTCCGGGTTCTTCATCTCGCGGGAACCCCGAGTAATTTTGCATAAGGAAAGCCCCAGGATTTCCGCGATCCTGCGCTGCGGGATTTTTTGTTCCAGAGCTTTGACCAGGGCCCACCTGGCGGCGATGTCGGCGGCTTCGGCAGGAGTTAAAAGACGGCGCAGGAATTTTTTTATTAAAGCTGCGTCCCTTGTGTTTGCCAGTGCTGCCGACAGTTCGTCCAGGTTTTCTTCCACACGCGGATCATCTTTTTTCATAATAACTCCAGCAGTTCTTCTGGTTTATCAATGATGCGTCTTGCGCCTGCGTTTAATATAATATCTCTTGAACGGTAACCCCAGCTTACGCCCAGCGGGAAACAGCCGGAAGTTACCGCTGTTTCAATATCGACTTCCGAGTCTCCTGCAAAGATAACTTCCGCAGGTTGTAAATCCATATCAACCAGAAGTTCCCATACACAGGACGGATCCGGTTTGCGCGGTTTACCGAAGATTTCGCCTCTGATAAAATCAAATGAACCAACCGGAAAAAGGCCGTTAACTACTGCCTGAGCGGTTTGATCCGGTTTGTTTGTCAGCACGGCTGTACGGATTTTTTTTTGCTTAACCTGCGATATCAGTTCGGTTATTCCGGGATAAGGTTTGGTATAAACCAGCGGAAATGCCGAATAAAAGGTCACGGCATCATCGGCGACCTTGTCTGCAAAATTAATTTTATCCTGCGGCAGACAGAGAGCGGCCAGACGGCGGATACCCCATCCTACTTTTTCCCGGTAAGCTTCTGTCTGTAGGGCCGCGAATCCGTTTTTTTCAAGAGCCTTGTTCATGCTGGCCGCGATGTCTCCCAGAGTGTCTATCAATGTGCCGTCAAGATCAAATATTATGCCTTTGCGTTTCATAGTCATATATTAACGATTCCCCGTATTAATTTATATCATGGGCGTAGAATGCGAAAGCCTGTATTGTTACTCCGTATGTATGGTTCGCTGTCATACCGGTAAACAGAGCGGGTATTGGAAGATGTATCGGTAAAAGATCCTCCGCGAACCACACGCTGGATTATAGATTCTGAGTCTGCGGGATTGTAACCAGTGGGATTTGAGACATTGCCGCCGGGATATGGTCCATACCAGTCCCAGCACCATTCACGTACATTTCCGCTCATATCAAAAAGCCCAAGGCTGTTGGATGATTTTTTTCCAACTTCATGGGTAATGCCTGCGCTGTTGGGATTGTACCAGGCGACTATATCTGCGTTATTACTGCCGGCATAGGTATAGTTCCCGGGCGAATTGTTGCCGCCTTTTGCCGCGTATTCCCACTGAGCTTCAGTAGGCAAACGGTAACCGTCTGAACCCGGGACAATTTCTATTTTATTCCAAATCGAATTATTGTCTGCCGGAACAGAACCCCATAACAGGGGATCTGTGCTGTTAAATGCGGGAATACGGTATGCAGGAGTAAGATTTGCCATCACGCTTAATTTATTACAGAATGCGACAGCATCATACCAGCTTACATTTTCTACGGGCAGATTCCCTGAATTTCCGTCCGCCGAACTTTTATTTGAACCTGGATTAATCCCCATTACATGATTATATTGTTCCTGTGTTAATTCATAACTGCTGATATTAAAACCGGTCATTGTTACGGTAGTAATTGGCAGTTGATCAAATCCGCCGCTTGACGGCAGGTTGCGGCCCATGTCAAATGTACCGCCTGGTATCCATATCATTCGGTGGGCAATTCCTGCGAGAACCGATTTATTTTTTAAGTCATTCATAAAATCGTCTTCGAATGCACAGGACATCAGCTGGATTAAAATTAATAATATTATTAATGGATAAATGGAGTGTAATTTTTTCATTGAACAGCTCTTATTGTATATCCGACAGATACTTTATGATTGATAACAGTAAAATTGGTTCTGATTGAATATGAAATATTTAAATTATCAAAAAGATTAATGCCTATTGCAGCATCGCTGGTAAATGTCTGATAATGCGCTTTTCCGTCGGTTAAGTATATGTATTCATCGGAACCTGTTTCATATGTATATTCAGCATACATAAATCCGCCGCCGACACCTGCGAATATTCCTCCGCTGCCTGGAAACGGCAGGAATAAATTCAGATGGATATACGGAAAAAGCGAATAATAACCTTTGCTTTTATATTTACTTAATAAACCCCAATCCAGACCGGCTTCAAAGAATAAATAATTTAAAGGCGCCCATGTTAAATCCGCGGAAAGGACTACCATTGGAGTATTGAAAGTTGAGCCTATTGATAAACCAATTGTATTAAAATGTGTATTCTTTTTTGATCCTGTAAAATTGACAGGCGCCGGCAGGTAAGATGATTGATTGGCTGATCTGGAGGGATCCGGTTCCTGGGTTAATACTGGCGGCGCAGCGGATGATGGTTCAGCAGGAGACGGCGGCCCGGCAACCGGCGGCGCAGCAGGAGACGACAGCTCTGCAGGAGACGACGGCTCTGCAGGAGACGACGGCTCTGCAGGAGACGACGGTACCGGAGCAGGTATCGGCGGCAATATAAAAGCTACTGCAGCCGATTTTTCACTTTCGAATCCATTCTGGGTTGCCGTTATCCAAAAATAATAATTTACATCGTTAATTAATCCGCCTATATTTATCACAGTTCCGCTTGTATTGCTGCTTATTAAGACTGCGGAAGCCGGATCATTGTGGGTACTGTAATAAACCCTGTAGTTTATTCCGGTACCGGAACTATCCCAGTATAGATTTACACTTCCTGCTCCCGGATACCCTGTCCGTACATTGCGGGGAGCAGCCGGCGCAGCCGGCGACAGTACGGCATTTCCAAAAAACTGGCTGTAAATAGCAGGAATTTGGTCCCTGTTGCTTGCGTTTGCAACATCGGCGCCTGTTCTGTTAAAAATTTCCTTTACATCAAGACCGGGTGTTTTAAGGTTGTTTAACAAATAAGTGGTGAAAAGGCCGTTGCGGCCTGTACCGTCCCTGGCAACCTTGCCGGCGCTGGTCGCGTAAACTATGATGCTGTCAGCCGGAGCATTGACGCTCGCAAGCCCCCTGTCTGCGGAGCGGTCCCATGAAGCCGGAAAATCGCGGCAGGCATCCAGAATAACCATATTCAGCATGTTGCCGGCTTCGTTCAGCATATCCAATATCACTTGTACAGAAAGGGCGCGTTCCCGTAAAAAATTTCTGTCCGGAATATTGGCATCAACCGGAATCAGATAATTTATCCCGTCCAGCTGAACGCCGTGGCCTGCATAATAAAATAAACCGTAAGCCTGGCTTCCTGCGGCCGAAAGCTGACTTTTGAACCTGATTACGGCAGATTCCATTTGACGGAGGTTACCGTCCAGAATTTTTTCCGTAGTAAACCCCAGGCCCTGCAATACTTCAGTAATGTCATTGGCGTCGTTTACCGGATTTTGCAATGTACCAAAATCAGCATAATTAGCATTGCCGATGATCAGGGCGAATTTTTGCTGTGCGCCGATGATCGCAGCCAGAAATAAAAAAAATATTATTAACATTTTTTTCATGCTGAATTATCCATTTATTGCTTGTTATTTATATGGTAATGTTACTTTTGACGGCAGTCAAGCCGGACAGTTGTCACTATTGGTGTTTGTGTATCTCATTGACCGATCATTGCCGAACTGGTATCATATCATAAGAGGTAAATTTAATAATGAAAATAAAAATTCCTGTAATTGCTATATTTTCAATTATAATTGTTTTAACCTTATCAACCTGTGATTTAGATGGCTTTGGCCCTCCCAAAGGGCTGCAGGTGATGAAACTGACATCTACCAATAGTATCCATTTAACATGGGATGGAGTTACCGGCGCAGTTGGGTACGACATTATTTACAGGACAAACCTGGACAGCAAATCTACACAGCGGACCCTTACAACCGGCTGTACAATCACCGCATACGATGATTCCATCCGTTTTAATTCTGATATTACCGCGGTATATTATTCGGTTAGGGCATATAAATATACTAAAGACTCAAACAATAATACAACAAGAAAAGATTCTGATTATTGCGCTGCTGTAGTAATTTACAGTAATTAATGCATAGTAATCAACCTGACAGAAGGTATTACAAATCATGGCGTTAAAAAATGAAGCGGTAAAAGAAAGCGATCGCAGCATTCTGCGAGAACTTGCCCAGAAGGTTGCAGAAATTGCGGCCCTGCCTGTACAGGAAGAAAAAAAACGTCTGTGGCGGCGGCTCAACGGCTTGTTTCCCGAACGGCCCATGGTCTGCATTGACCAGATCTGCTGGAACGAACTGAATACCAGCGGTGAACTGACCCTGCGCTGCGAAGATTCAGAATGCCGCGTATACGAAGATAACTTCAGAAAAATTTTATACCAATGGAAAAACTTCCCTGTGGACATGGTTGTCGAACCGGTAATCAAAGTGGAAAAGGCAATAACCAATACTGGTTTTGGAATTTCCACGCAGGAGGAAACCCTGCTTACCGAGGGCAAGGAAGCGATCCTCAGCCACAAATTTATTAATCAGTTCCAATCGATTGATGATGTTGAAAAAATCAAAACTCCCATGATTAATCATGATTCGGCGGAAACCAAAAGGCGTATGGAAAAAGCGGCCTGGCTTTTTGACGGAATCATGCCGCAGCGTGAAGAAGGCCTGAGCCCCTATTTATCAATCTGGGATCCGATAGCCAACTGGATGAGTGTTGAAGGCGCCCTTTACGGTCTGGTTGACCAGCCTGACATGATGCACGCCATGGCAAAAAAAATAGCGGACGGTTATTTATCAATGCTTGACCAGCTTGAAGAACAGGGGCTGCTCTGCCGCAGCCAGGCGCTTATACATTGTACCGGCGCGTTTACAGATGAATTGCCCGCGGAATTTTTTAATCCGCAAAAACCAAGGACCAAAGATATCTGGATGTTCGGTCTTGCGCAGATGTTTTCTACTGTATCTCCGGCAATGTTTGAGGAATACGAAATCAATTACATGATGCCGATATTTAAACGCTTCGGCCTTGTTTACTACGGCTGCTGTGATCCCCTTGACGGCAAGATGAATGAAGTTCGTAAAATACCGGGCCTGCGTAAAATTTCCATGAGTCCCTGGGCAGACAGAGAAAGGGGCGGAGCGGAAATCGGCGCCGATTATGTGTTTTCCTGTAAACCAAATCCTGCCTATGTTGCCACTACAAAATTCGACGAAGACCTTGTGCGTAAAGATTTATCCGGCGTTAAAGAAATATGCCGTAAAAATAATTGTCCGCTTGAGTTTATTTTAAAAGATATAAGCACCGTAAATCATGAACCCCGGCGTCTTAACCAATGGGCAAAAATCGCAATGGAAGTTGCCGGAGCATAACAAGGAGTAAAATATGCAGCCAATTCTGAAAGAATTACAAAAGATCGGAATTATCCCGGTAATAAAAATTGATGACGCAGAAAAAGCAGTCCCGCTGGCCAAGGCATTGATCGCCGGAGGCATTCCCTGCGCGGAAGTGACGTTCAGGACAGCCCAGGGCGAGGAAGCGATCCGCCGTATTAAAAAAAATGTCCCGGGGATCCTGCTGGGAGCCGGGACCGTTCTTACACCTGAACAGGTCGACAGGGCAGCTGACGCGGGCGCGGCCTTTATCGTCAGCCCCGGGTTTAACCCAAAAGTAGTAAGCCGCTGTATTGAAAAGAACATACCTGTTACGCCCGGATGTTCATGCCCCTCCGATATCGAGCAGGCCCTTGCGTTCAATCTGGAAGCCGTTAAAATATTCCCGGCCGAACAAATCGGAGGTCTGGATTTTATTAAGGCCGTGGCCGCTCCCTACACTTCGATGATGTTTATTCCGACCGGCGGCATCAACGCCTCAAGCATAGCCAAATATACCGCTTACGAAAAAATCCTTGCATGCGGCGGCTCATGGATGGTTGGTTCCGACATGATCAATGCCGGTGAATTTGATCGCATTACAACGCTCTGCCGCGAAGCAATATTAAGTATGTTAAATCTTTCTGTAGTCCACATCGGAATAAACGCCGCCGCAGAAGAAGACGCGGTAAGGGCTGCCAAACTGTTTGAAACGCTTTTTGGTTTTACGGTAAAGCCGGGTAACTCTTCGATCTTCTGCGCTGATGGTATTGAAATAATGAAGAAAGCAGGTCCCGGTAAAAACGGCCACATCGCCGTTGGTACAACCAGTGTAGTAAAAGCGGCGGCATTTCTGGAAAGGCAGGGAATACAGTTTAACAATGATGCCGCAAAAACCGACGCCAAAGGAAATTTAACGGTGGTTTATCTTAAGGATGAAATCCTTGGCTTTGCGATCCATTTGGTTCAGAAAAAATAACAGTTAAAATAACAACTAAAACAACGGAGAAAATTTATATGAATAAGGTAATCACGTTTGGAGAAATAATGTTGCGTTTGGCGCCCGTTGGATATTACCGTTTTGTACAGGCCGGTTCTTACGGAGCTACCTACGGCGGCGGCGAAGCCAATGTCGCGATAGCGCTTGCCAATTTTGGAATTGCTACCGCCTTTGTAACAAAACTTCCCAAACACGAAATCGGCCAGGCCGCGGTCAATACGCTTCGGCAGTTCGGCGTTGATACTTCGATGATAGTCCGCGGCGGCGACAGGGTAGGAATTTATTATCTGGAAAAAGGAGCCGCGCAGCGGGCTTCAAAGGTAATATACGATCGCTCACATTCGGCAATCGCTGATGCAGAAACTTCAGATTTTAATTGGGATGTGATTTTTAAAGATGTATCCTGGTTCCATTTTACCGGCATTACCCCCGCGCTGTCGGATAAAGCTGCGGCAGTCACAATGGAAGCGGTCAAAGCTGCAAAAGGAAAAAACATTACTGTATCCTGCGATCTCAATTATCGCAAAAATCTCTGGTCAAGAGAAAAGGCCAAAGAAGTAATGGGCCGCCTTGTTCCGTATGTAGATATTTGCATTGCCAACGAAGAAGACGCTTCCGATGTTTTTGGCATCAAAGCAAAAAATACCGATGTTAATTCCGGCGCACTAAACCGCGAAGGTTATAAAGAAGTCGCCAAAGCCTTAACCGATCGTTTTGGTTTTAAAAAAACCGCCATCACGCTACGCGAGTCAATTTCTGCAAACGACAATAACTGGGGCGGCATGCTGTTTGACGGCAAAGATTATTTCTTCTCCCGCAATTACGCGATACACATTGTGGACAGGGTCGGCGGCGGCGACAGTTTCGGCGCGGGTCTGATTTACGGCAGCCTCCAGGGCTGGAGCAGCCAGGAGACTTTGGAATTTGCTGTCGCGGCAAGCTGTCTTAAACATTCCATCGAAGGGGACTTCAACATGGTCTCTGTCGACGAAGTCAAAAAGCTGGCGGGAGGCGACGCGTCAGGCCGGGTGCAGCGCTAGTTTGTGATTTCATTGATTAACGTTTGCTTCAGTTCATCTGAGTCTATCAAACCGTTTGTGTAATGCGGATAATGGTTCTGTAAATAATTCTTAAGCCATACCGCGCTTTGTTGCTTTGATAGAATTTTCTTTTCATGTTTATAAGACAGTACTCTGCCCAATGTTGAAATATCACTTTCATTGATATCGTAAGTAAGCGAATCCCAAAAATCCGCTTCTGGCACCCCGGGAAATACCTGTGCTGGCGGCGGACCGTAAACACAGACACCGCATTGTTTTGCCAGCCTGACATGGCAGGTAATATCCGGATCAGGGAAATCAGTATCCACAATATTATTTTTAGTAAAACATCCGGCTGCTAAATCGCTGAGCATCTGTTTGTATTTTGCGGTCCAGGCTCCGCTGTAATGGAACTGGCAGCGCGCCGGGTGTTTCCACGGTTTTAGATCGCTGTCTTTAATCGCGGACATTTCCAGGGGAGAAGGCCGGTGGTCAATATCGATAATTTTTGCCGCCAGCAAAAGTCTTTCGCCGCGCGGGATACGCCTTTCGCTGATTATCAATAAATCAATGTCGCTGGTTTGTTCGTTAAAACTCTCCAGCGCAATGGAACCGTGAATGTAGATTCCGATAAGGCTGTTCCCAAGACAGTCCAGCCAGATATTTTTTACCTGCTCTATTTGTGTTTTTACCGCGGCTGGCAGTGTTTGGTAATACCGGTGTTTACAATAACTATTGTCAATCCGCTGATTCATGTTTGACCATTTCCAGATATTTCATCATACCGTCTTCTTCATTCTGATTGTATGTAAAACCAAAGTGTCCGGCGACCTGCAGCGCCAAATTATGGAATAAACCACACATTGCGTAAATCGAATTCCAAATTTCAGCATAGTCTGCGCCGGAGTATGTTTTGCGATATTGATTGTACAAATCCTCCGGCAGATAGTGTTTTATGTACTTACAATTTTTACCTACCGAAAAATTAAAACCGTTTTCAACGCCGATAAACCAGCCAATCATATAATGAAGCTCCGGCCTTATTATTTCATTGAGCATGTACATGACATAGGGCAGTTCGCCGCGGGCTATTCCTTTGGCGGCGTTGTTGAGGCACCACCAGAATTCGTTGCAGCAGGATAAATAAAAATGTTCGTCCGGTGGTTTGATGTGCCATTTTTTGTCCGATGAGGGAAGTTTTGCCGGTAAGAATCTGCTGCCGTTGTCTTTATCCAAAAGCATCACGGCTGGTTCGCCGTCATCTGTATATTTGGTAAAAACAAAACTTAAATCTATACGTACGCCGTCTTCAAAAATTATAAGGTAGTTAAAATTACCGTCACCCTCCGGGAACCTCATGGTCTCGGGCATCTGCATAATCAGGGGCTTCCCGAATTTTTTAGCAATCCAATCTGGTTTGTTGTAAAACGGCGTTATATCGGTAACAAAATAAGTTATATCATAATCCTGAAAAATATCCTTTGGCGCAGCGGAATTGGCCCTGGAACCGGAAAGCAGGACAGCCCTGATTCTGTCGTCCTCTGCGGCTGTCTTAAGTATTAATTCATATACTTCAGTTTCTTTACGCATGATTTAATTTATGTTATTATAACATTAATGAAGCAATTTGCCTTCCATGCGAAAATACACGGAAAAGTCCAGGGTGTAGGTTTTAGATATTACACAGTACAGGAAGCCAAAAAAACCGGCGTTTACGGCTGGGTTAAAAACATTGAAAACGGTGATGTAGAGGTCTGGGCAGAAGGTTCGCAAAAAAATATCGATTCGTTTCTCAAGTGGCTTTACCGCGGTCCGGCAGGCGCCAGGGTAAGCTCGATAGAAAAAGACGATATTCCGGTCCAGGGTTTTAAAGAATTTAATATTGAATATTAGGGGCTCCGGCATTATTCCGTGATTTTGCCGTTGTTTTGGTTACCTATTCCCTTTTTCCAATTTAAAGTATTATTAATCAGGTAAAAAACATTTAAAAATTACAGGAGATGGCCGTATGGACATCACTTCTCAGCATGCTGACAATACGCGATCTGATTTCTATTTTGAACGATCAAGGCTTAACAATTTATTCACGGAAGCTGTTAAGTATCCCCTTGTCTTTGTATGCGCCGGCGCAGGTTACGGCAAGACCAGCGCGGTTCATGATTATCTGGAAAAGTATAAGGCCGATACGGTCTGGATTCAGCTTTCAGAATTTGATAATATCAGTACACGTTTTTGGGAACATCATGTCAACGCCTTCGCGCAAATAAACAAACCCCTGGCAAAAGCAATAGAAAAATTCCGTTTTCCGGATACCGCATAAAAATTAATTCAATACATGGTAATGCTGCGCAGCCTTGCCGGCGGGAAACGGCTGATCTTTGTCATGGATGATACGCATATCTTAATGGAACCTTCCATTATCCGTTTTGCGGAGTATGTTGTTCACAATATAGTTCCCAATCATACCATTATTGTTATTTCGCGTTCTGCTCCCAGGATCAACATATCCAGTTTGGTTTCAAAGAACAAAGTTTTTAATATCGGCGAGGACGATCTTCGTTTTACGGAAGATGAATGCGCCCAGTATTTCCGCGGACTTGATATTTCTGTCCAGCCGGATAGTCTGCGAAAGATTATGGCCGATACCAATGGCTGGACTTTCGCGATTAACCTTATAGCGCGATCTTACAGGAAAGCGCCGGGGTATGACAGGTATCTGCGCAGTGCCATCAAGTCCAATATTTTTAATGCTATGGAAACAGAAATATGGGATGAAATCTCTGATGTCCTTAAAAAATTTCTGATCAGTCTTTCACTCATCGGTCATCTGTCTATTGATCTTATTTTTCTGCTGGCAAGGGGCAGCGAAGAATTGATTGCCGAACTTGAGTGGCAAAACGCGTATATCCGCCGGGACAACTATATAAACGCGTATCTTATACATCCCCTGTTCCTGGAATTTTTAGCGGCGAAACAAAATCTGCTCCCTGAGGAAGATAAAAAAGAAACATATACGATAGCGGGAGAGTGGTGCGGCCGGAACAGTTTTATAATAGATGCGCTTTCATATTTTGAGAAGAACGGTGATTATGACAGGATTGTTTCGCTTATCGAAGGATTGCCTTTCCAAATACCTTTTGACATTGCCAAATTCTGCGAGCCAATACTCGACAGGGCTCCTGCTCAGGTTTTTTATGAAGTAAAAGATCTTGTTATTATCCGTCTTAGGGTCTGTATGTGCCAGGGCTTATGGCAAAAAACAATTGAGCTGGCCGAATATTATGAAAAAAAAATTTTGGCAATACCCGGAGATGACGCTTTCAAAAAACGTACCCTTGGCGGCATTTATTACAGTTTGGCGATTATGCGCACCGCGCTGTATATTGCCGATGATCACTGTGATTTTGAAATATACTTTAAAAAATTTATTGATTCAGTATCGGGGCTGGATGATCCCGGCAAATTACCCCTTTATTCACCGGAAGGGCCGTGGATAATTCTGACCGGTACTTCAAGAAAAGGCGCGCCTGAGGAATATATTACAGCATTGACCAAAACAGTTGCCCTTATATCCGGTCATTTCAGCGGACACATGGCAGGTACAGACGATCTCGCACTGGGAGAGCTGCAGTTTTACCGTAATGATATCGGCAATGCCGAACTCTCGGTTACCCGCTGTCTTAAACAGGCGCGTGAAAGCAATCAATATGAAATTATTCACCGCGCGTATTTTTATTTACTGCGCATCGCAGTTGCCCGGGGGAATTGCGGCAAAGCTGAACAGGCGCTTAAGGATATAAAGGCATACCTGGACAGGGATGAATATGATAACCGCTATATTAATTATGAAATTTCCCTGTGCTGGTATTACTGTACACTGGGTTTGCCCGAAAAAATTCCGGACTGGTTAAAACTTAATTTTTTACCTTATGCGTACACCACGCTGATAGAAAATTTTTCCAATCAAATGAAAGCCAGGTACTGCTACCAGACCCGTAATTTTCCTCCCCTGCTTTCGTATATCAGTGAAATGAAACAGCGTGAATCATATTTGTTCGGAAGAATTGAATTGCTTGCCATTGAGGCCTGCGTTCATTATAAAATGGATGATATTAAAACAGCCGGTCTCACCCTGAAGGAAGCATATGAAACAGCGTCTCCCAAAAATATTGTAATGCCGTTTATAGAACTGGGTAAAGATATGCGTACGCTGACCGCATGTTTAATAAAAGACATCGGATCAGTAATTCCTGTTGAATGGCTGGAAAATATTAACCGCAAATCGGCATCCTATGCCAAACAATTGTCCCATGTCTGCGCGGAATACAGACAAACCAGCGGAATGACAGAAAATATAATTATTACTCCAAGAGAGCGTGAAATACTTCTGGATCTTTCCCACGGGCTTACAAGAATGGAAATA
>Ga0123357_10000747_pt1 | contig 32727 bp, 26 predicted proteins | sample TergutEmb28metaG_FD_89873 | JGI IMG/M metagenome (GOLD analysis project Ga0123357, IMG submission 89873) | Embiratermes neotenicus P4 segment gut microbial communities from Petit-Saut dam, French Guiana - Emb289 P4 | ecosystem: Host-associated > Arthropoda: Insects > Digestive system > Gut ... | reverse complement strand
GGGAGGGATACCGAAGCGGTCATAACGGGGCGGTCTTGAAAACCGTTAGGGGGCAACCCCACATGGGTTCGAATCCCATTCCCTCCGCCATATCTGGAACCGATGGAGAAGTACTCAAGGGGCCGAAGAGGACGGTTTGCTAAACCGTTAGGTCGCGCGAAGCGGCGCCCGGGTTCGAATCCCGGCTTCTCCGCCAAAAAACAAAACGCCTGCAAAGGCGTTTTGTTTTTTGGTGGGCCTTCAGGGACTTGAACCCGGGACCGTCCGGTTATGAGCCGGATGCTCTAACCAACTGAGCTAAAGGCCCCCATAGTGGTCGGGGCGACATGATTTGAACATGCGACCCCCTGCTCCCAAAGCAGGTGCGCTACCAAGCTGCGCTACGCCCCGTCGCTCCGGAAATCGCAGGCGGACGCTTATCGTGTCCGCCCTCCGGTTGTTGGCAGGGGTAGAAGGATTTGAACCCTCGACGCTCGGTTTTGGAGACCGACGCTCTGCCAGCTGAGCTATACCCCTTCGCTTTGCCGCGCTATACAATAGCATGTTTCCGCATCGGTTGCAAGCGAATCGCAAGTCTGAAGGATATTAATATGCCGAATTTTACTAAACTGTTTCGCCCCGCAAAGGTAAAATATACTTTGGATATGGTAGTATATTCAGGACTATGGAAATGGACAAGGGCGCGTTGCTAAAAAATATAAAACTGTTTGTGCTTGATCTGGACGGCACATTTTACCTGGGCGAGCGGATACTGCCGGACTCGCTTCGTTTCATAGCCCGCGCCCGTGAGACGGGCAGAAGATATCTGTTCTTCACAAACAACACTTCTAAGACGCCCGGGCGTTATATTGAAAAACTCAGGCGTATGGGGCTCCCCGTCGAGCGGGAGGATATCGTGACGTCCGGCGACGTATGCATAGATTATTTAAAAAGAAACCACGCTGAAGCTTCGGTCTATCTGATGGGGACTGAGGAATTGCGAAACGAATTTTTGACGGAGGGGATAAGGCTTGTGGGTAAAGACGAGTACGGCGACGGCGTCTGTAGCGACGCGCCGGACGTGGTCGTATGCGCTTTTGATACGGAACTGACATACGCAAAACTTGAGCGGGCCTGCACGTTCATCAGGAATGGCGCGGTCTTCTTGGCGACGCATGAAGACATCAACTGCCCGACCGAAGGAGGGCTTATCCCGGATCTCGGGGCAATGTGCGCGGCTATAGCGCTGTCCACGGGGCGGAAGCCAAAATACCTTGGAAAACCTCACGCCGAAACGGTTGAGAAGATCCTTTCGCTGACAGGGCTTGGGCGCGAGGCGATCGCGTTTGTCGGGGACAGGCTTTACACGGATGTGGCTTCCGGCGTGAACAACGGCGCGACCGGGCTGCTTGTGCTTTCCGGAGAGACGAAAGCGGAAGATATTGCCGCATCGCCGGTGAAGCCGGACGCGGTGTTCGTGGGGCTCGGGGAGATCGCCGACCTGCTGTGAAGTATTTCCGAAACCATGACGACATCACTGAACGAAGAAAAATTCTCTAAGAAGCTGCTGCGCGTCGCGCTCCCGATTTCGGGACAGAGCCTGATCGCGGCTTCGCTGAATCTGGTCGATACGATCATGGTCGGCAGGCTTGGCGAGTCCTCCGTCGCGGCGGTCGGGTTTTCCGGCCAGTTCACTTTCGTTTTCTGGATGGTGCTCTTCGGGTTCACAGGCGGTACGATCACATATATGGCGCAGTTTTTCGGCAAGGGGGATTTCGTCAACATCAGGCGCGTTGCGGGGATCGCTGTGACGGTAGCTTTCCTGATAGGCATAGCTTTTTTCTGCGTCGGGTTTTTCGCGCCCGCCGCCGTGCTTCGGATATACACGGACATCCCGGAAGTGATCGATATGGGGATACCTTTCATGCGGCTGATATCATTTGTCTTTCTGACATGGAGTATCGTTGTGCCGCTCACGGCTTCGCTCAAAGCGACGCAGCAGACGAGCATACCGTTCAAAATCAGCATCGTGGTCTTTTCAACCAACACCGCGCTTTGCATCCTGCTTATCAACGGGTATTTCGGGGCGCCGCGCATGGGCTTGATGGGGGCGGCGACGGCCACTGTCATTTCGCGCTGCCTTGAACTCGTGCTTTACCTTGTCGTGATCTTCGGGCGCAAAAATGTCCTCGCGGGGCCGATCCGGCAGTTTTTCAACTGGACGCGGGAACTCTTCGCAAATGTGCTCAGGAACTCGATACCGACGATGACAAACGAGATGTTGTGGAGCATTGGCGTTTCGATGTATATAGCGGCTTATGGCCGTATGGGGGTCACGGAGGCGGCTTCGGTACAAGCGGGAAACACGATATTCAACCTGTTCTCGCTCGCCTGCTACGCGGTCGGCGACGCGATGCTCATACTATGCGGAGAAAAGCTCGGGCAGGGGAAGACCGAAGAGGCTTTTGAACTTGCGAAGAAAATACTGAGGTTGGCTGTGCAGCTTGGTTTGATTGCCGGCGGGATACTTATCGGCATGTCATTCTTCATCGTGAGAGCGTTCCTGTTTTCGGAACAGGGATGGCATTACACGACGGCGATCCTTATCGTCTATGGCATTACAATGTTTGTAAAAATCCACAACGGCGCGATTTTGACGGGCGCGCTGCGCGCCGGCGGTGATACGCGCATAGGGATGTTGCTGGATATCGGGACTGTCTGGTGCGTCGGCGTACCCCTCGCTTTCATAGGCGCGCTTGCGCTCCATATCCCGATATATTGGGTCGTCGCGCTCGTGCAGGCCGATGAGATCGTAAAGTTTTTCCTGATGCGCTGGCGTTTCAACACTCGTATATGGGTAAAGGATCTCGTCAGGGATCTGTAAGCGGACGGGAGCGGAAGGGCCCTGGGACATAGTGCGGACGCGTTTTGACCTGAGTCGCGGTATTTGTTATATTTATTGGTATGGGGAATTTGCTGAGTTTTGTCGATGAGCCTCTGTCGATAGGGGTAGTAGTGATCAGGATCGCATTGGCCGTGGTATTGGGCGGGCTCATAGGGCTTGAACGCGGCGTGCGCAGCCATCCGGCGGGATTTCGTACGCATATACTTGTGTGCGTTGGCGCCTGTCTTGCGATGCTGACCAATCAGTTTGTGTATGAGGGCGTCGCCTCCGGGGTGGACCCGACGAGGATAGGCGCGCAGGTCATCAGCGGTATCGGGTTCCTTGGCGTAGGCACCATTTTCATGGCTGGCCGCAATACCGTGAAGGGCCTGACAACGGCGGCGGGATTGTGGGCTTCGGGCGCGATAGGCTTGGCCATAGGCATCGGGTTTTACATCGGGGCTGTCGTCGCGGCGGTGATCGTGCTCGTGGTACTCGGCGTATTTCCGGCGTTTGAAAATTCTGTATACCGGACGGCGCGGGGGATCAGGCTGCATGTCGAGTTCGATTCGATCGAATCTGAAAAAGCGTTTTCGTCCCATGTCGAAAAAGAAGGCAATATCGTAAAGTCAAAGAATGTCGTGACCATATCGAATGTGGCGGGTGAAAAATGCATCACGTCCCTTTATACTATCCGATTGAAGCGGGGGATTGAAAGCGATGACTTTATCGAGACCCTCGTCGATATGGAAGGTGTGCGGGAGATTGAAGTACAATGATATGACTGTTGGGAGATAACAGATACAAGCGGTGCAATCTATGACAGGGAGAAGGACATGTACTTAAAGAAAACAATAACAGCAAAATACGCATCGCTTTTCACCATATGCGCGATACTCGCTTGCGCCGCGGCTGTTTTGGCTTTGATCTTTTTCGAGCCGATCGGCCTTGGGCATATCATGTTTCTGGCTTTGGCGGCGATATCTGTGGCGATTGCGGGGTACGCTGCGTCGGATCTGAAAACAAAGATCGCAAATCCTTTGGCGCAGATTGCCGCGGCGCTGGACGAACGGATAAAAGGCAAGCCCAACGAGAATTTTGAAATAAGAGGCGCCGATGGCGAATTTGAGTTCATCGCGGAATTGATGCGCAAAGAGGCTGCCAGGATGCTTGAGCATATCGATCTCTTTGATAGGGTCAGGGACGGTGATTTCTCCATAGAGTTTTACGACAAAAATGACGGTGACTTGATGAACCAAATGCTGCATGGGATGATCGAACATCAACGAGGCCTTGTCCAATGCATTAAAGCCGTCTCATCGCAGATATCCTCCGCGTCGCGCGAGATTGCGGGCGGTTCGCAAACCCTGGCTTCGGGCAGCAACGAGCAGTCTATGGCCATAGAACAATTTCGCGCCACAGTTGAATCCATACGGATAAAAGCAGAGGACAATCTGTCAAAAGCGCAGGAGACGGCCCATGCAATCGCAAGCTATATGAGTATTGTCGACGACGTCAGTTGCGACCTTCACGCTATGGCGAAAACCATGGAGGAAATCTCGGATAGCGCAAGGCGGATATCAAAGGTTTCGGACGTGATTGAGGGGATAGCGTTCCAGACGAATATTCTGGCGTTGAACGCGGCTGTTGAGGCCGCGCGCGCCGGCCAGCATGGCAAAGGGTTTGCCGTCGTCGCCGACGAAGTGCGGGAATTGTCGAGCAAATCCGCCGAAGCGGCGCGCGAGACGGCAAAGATCATCCGCGAAGATTGGGAGACGATTGACGCGGGCAACAGGATCATGGAAAGCGCTGTGGTAGGTATGGATAATATTTCAAAGATTGCGGCTGAAAACAGGTCGCGTATGGAAACGCTTTCCGAATCCTCGATTTCACAGCGCGATGCGATCGCGGAGATAAGCGAGGGTATCAGCCAAATTTCGCAAATCGTCCAGTCCAACGCCTCGCTTTCGCAGGAATCGGCGGCGGCTTCCGAGGAACTGTCGACTCAGGCGTATGAACTGGACAAATTGATCGCGCTTTACAAAATAGACGGCCGTCAAAATATTTAGATTCTGATTTTCATTATACATATTGTATAAATACGGTATTCATTGTCAAACAGATTGAATATTTACATTGTGCCGCGTGAAATGCAATGATTTCATTGTCAGGCCGTTTACTTCAATGTGTACAGGAGTGTTAAAGGAGTGATAAATGAGCGCAATCCACTTGAGCAAATTTGAGTATTTTGAGCCGACAAGCATTGCGGAAACCGCGGCGCTGCTTGCCGAACACGGCGATAGGGCGCGGGTTTTGGCCGGCGGCGTCGATTTGCTCCCGCGAATGAGGACGGGGAGCATCGAAGCGGACTGTCTGGTCAATATACAGAATGTTGACGGGCTTGACGCGATTTCATTCGCGGATGACGGGCTGTATTTTGGCGCCATGGCGAAACTCTACGATCTGGACGTATCAAGCGGATTGAAAGGCGGATACCCGATCCTGCAGGAAGCGATACACCAGATCACATCCGTTCAGACGAAAACCATGGGGACAGCTATCGGAAATATATGTCTCGCTACGCCGGCGTCGGACGTCGCAGTCGCGCTGATGGCCTATGACGCCGAGCTGCTGATTGCGGGCGTGGAAAGCGAAAGGCGGGTCAAGGTCGGGGAATTTTACACGGGCTACAGGGGGACGGTACTGAAAGCCGGCGAGTTTGTGACCGGCGCGTTCGTGCCAAAACCTGCACAGGGCGCCGGCGCCGCTTTCCTGAACAAAGTCAGGACTCACGCTGACATAGCGAAAATTTCAGTTGCGGCCATGCTTGTGGTCGAGTCGGGGGTATGCGTCAAGGCAAGGATAGCCCTCGGCGCTGTCGCGCCTACGGTGGTTCTCGCGAAAGAGGCTGAGTGTATGCTGCTCGGCAAGCAATTGACAGAGGGTTTGATTCATGCGGCGGCCGAGCGCGCGGTTTCATGCGGCGCTCCGATTTCGGATTTCCGGTCAACAGCCGAATACAGAAGCGGGATGATCGCGGTATTGGTGCAGAGGGCGCTGGAAAAAGCGTCCGAAGCGGCGGGAAAGGGGGCGGCCTCATGAATTTTAACCAAAAGAATCTTGAATACACCTTCAATATAAACGGCGAGACGATAGAAATCGCCATAGAAGGGCCGCAGGTCACGCTTGCGGACCTGCTCAGGGAAAAGCTCTTCATGACCGGGACAAAGGAGGCGTGCCGCTGCGGCGAGTGCGGTTCATGCACGGTGTTGGTGGACAACAAACCCGCGCTGTCTTGTTCGACCCTCGCGGTAGCGGTACGCGGCAAAGAGATCACGACTATCGAGGGCCTCGCAAAGGGCGGCGAACTCCATCCGATACAGCAGGCTTTTATCGATCACGGTGCGATACAGTGCGGGTTTTGCTCGCCCGGCATGATACTGATGGCCAAAGCGCTGCTCGACGCGAACCCGGATCCATCCGAATTGGAAATAAAGGAATATATCGGAGGAAACCTGTGCAGGTGCACCGGATACATCAAGATCATCGAAGCCATACAGGCGGCGGCGAAGACCATGAGGAAGGGGGATATGTGATGTCGGCTACATATTCATACAAAACTGACGCCGCGAAGCAGGAGCATAGTTTCGTTGGCAAGAGTCTTCCATACCGTGACGCAAAGGCGAAAGCTACCGGCGCGGCAATATATACTATAGATGTCCAGCGTCCCGGCGCGTATTTCGGGAAAGTCCTTGAGTGTCCGTACGCGCACGCGCGCGTGAAAAGTATCGACACTTCGGAAGCGGAAAAACTGACCGGTGTCGCGGCAGTCATCACCGCGAACAATGTGCCGGATATCAAGTACAATCCGGCGGGCCTTGAGTATGCCGCAAGGGACGCGGTATCCGCGGCCCTCGACAGTGTGAACGATATGGCGCCCGTATCAAATGTGAGCCATTACAAAGGAGAGGTAATCGCGGCGGTCGCCGCGAAGAACGAAGAGATTGCGCTTAAGGCGCTCAGCCTGATCCGCATCGAATATGAGGAGCTGCCCTATACGCTGAACGCTATAGACGCTATGGAAGACGGGGCGCCGCTTGTGCATGATTGGATGGACAGCAATGTCTCGATGGTATACGAGGGGTTCCCTGGGAATCGTGGCGATGTGGACGCGGCGTTTGTAAAAGCGGATTTCACGGTGGAGAGCGAGCTGCTCCCATCACGCCAGCATACCATGCCGCTGGAGCCGCTCAGCTGTACTGCGGAATTTGATTCCGACGGGAACGTCACCGTTTGGCTGGCGCATCAACGGCCGTTCATCCTGCGCAGGCAGGTTGCGGGCTTGCTGGGGCTCCCTGAAGGGAAAGTCAATATCATATGCGAGCATGTCGGCGGGTTTTTCGGCGAGGCAAACTATGCTATAGTGCCGTTTGCGGTGCTGCTGGCGCAGAAAGCGAACAGGCCGGTCCGCGTTGAATTCAGCCGCGAGGAAATGACGCGCCATATACCTTGTCGTGAAATCTACCATATACGCGGGAAACTCGGCTTCACGGCTGACGGGCGACTATTGGCCGCTGCGGAGGATTTGATTGTTGACAGCGGCGCCTATTTCAACAGAAGCGTCAATACCATGCCGCCCGCGATGGGGGCCTTCTCCGGCCAGTATGTCCTGCCTTTTTACCGTGGCGTTGCGAAAATCGTCTATACTCATACCCCGGGTACGAGCGGGATAAGGGGGTATGGTTCGCCTGCGGTCATCACGCTGCTGTCCCATCTGATGGATCTGGGGGCTGAAAGAATCGGCATGGACAGACTGGAATTCCGGATTCGGAATTACAAATTCAGCAGCCAGGCCAAACCGCCGAAACCCCCGGAAGGGGACGAGAACGGAGAGGGCGAAATGAGGACTCCGGCTACGATGGGCATAGGGCTTGAGACCCAGGAATCCGTCATGCGCGTCGCCGCCGGGAAGTTTGGCTGGGAGGAGAAAAGCCGTAGGCCCAAGACCGACGGGAAATGGCGGCGCGGGATCGGGGTTTGTGATTATATCGACGTCAGCGGACCGCAACCCCATGAAATGAATGATCGCCAGTGCGTTTTGACGCTCGAAGAGGACGGCTCGGCTACGGTGACGATCAACTGTTCCGATGGCGGACAAAACCTGCTCGGCGCCGCCGCGCAGATCGCCGCTGAGACATCAGGGCTTCGCTATGAGGATTTTCGTTTCCTGAACACGCAGACCGCCGGCGCGCTTTACGACATCGGGCTTGGCGGCAACTCGGGCAATTTCGGGATCGGCAACCTGCTCGCTATCGCGGGCGGTATGTTGAAGGAAAGGATTTTGGAAAAAGCCGCCACGTTTATGGGCGCGCCGAAGGAAAGCCTGGATATAAAGGACGGGATGATCTTTGAGAAAGCCCGCCCGGAGAACGCGCTGGCTGTGAAGAAACTCGCTTACGCGTCGGTCGTCGTCCAGGAAGGGGCAAGCGAGCACATATCTGTCACGGCGAGGTATAGCGCGGAAGTGAGCCCAATGGCGGTCGGCGTAGTCATGGCCGATGTCAGAGTTGACACGGAAACCGGTGAAGCCGCCGTAGACAAGCTGCAGATTTGCCATGATTGCGGTATCGCGATCAACCCGATGGGCGTGGAAGGGCAGCTTCAGGGCGGCGGTATCATGGGATATGGCTATGCCATGTATGAGGATTTGTCGATCGGGGAAGACGGCGCTATCCGTGGCGGCAATTTCAATTCATACAAGCTGGCCTCCGCCTTGGATATCCCCGATTTCGACGTGATCGTCTACGAAAACCCCTGCCCTTATGGGCCGTTCGGCGCGAAGGGCGTCGGCCAGTCGGGGGCTATCGGTATAGCCGGGGCGATATCAAGCGCGGTATACGACGCGACGGGCGTCTGGATCAATACGATGCCGTTCACGCCGGAAAAGCTGCTTGCCGCTATCGAAGCGCAAGCGGGCCCGAGCCGGGCATAAAAGAAGTATTTCAAACAGTTATTGCAAGCAACAAAAAAATATCGAAATTTAACAGGAGGGAAAAATGGCAACAAAAGATGAAATAAGATCCACGCAGCACCTGCGCAAGGACCACGCGGAATTCGAACTGGTAGGGAAGCCGGCGCTGTGCCTGAACCATATGCAGCTCGGGCTTGCCGGGGAGGGGATGTTCCTGCCGAACTGGGGGCCGCCCGCAAAAAAAGGTATCGATGATTCAAAGATGGTCGAAAAGTGCAAGCTGCTCATCGACGCGTTCCACGCAAAGAACCTGCCTGTAGTTTTCTGCAATGTGGTCCCGATCCCTCTGCCTTACGCCAACGCCTATGGGGATATGTTCCGTGAGCAGAAAGCGGGCTACCTGCAAAGATACAATGGCAAATTTGTGGATTTCTTTACCGACGAGTGGACCAGGCGCGGCCTTCAGGTCATGCCTGAGCTGGGCCCGGCCGAGCAGGATTTTGTCAGCTACAGCTGGAATGTGCACCCGTTTACAAATTCCGGGCTCGAGCTGCTGCTGCATCAGCTCAATGTTGATACGGTCATCTGGACCGGTTTCGCGCAACAGTCGGTAGTGCTCACATCGTGCGCCGTCGCGGCTGACAAATATTTCAACAGTATAGTCCCTGTCGACGCCTCATATTGCTGTGTGCCACCATCCACTCCTGAATTCTACGAGGGGCTTGACGACGTCGTGGCGGAAGCCGCGGTCAAAGTCCTGTTGGCGGCGCTCGCCCACTGCACGGATACAGCAGCGGTCATAGACAAAATCAACAAATACGACGGGCCGCGCCTGCTCCCGGATCCCGGTTTATTGCCAAAAATCGGCTAGGAGAAGGCCTGGTTTTCCAACAAGCAGCGCAAATGATACAGCCGGGGTCTTGAGAAACGCCCCGGCTATTTTTCTCCTTTGCTTACTCCGCCGTTTGCGGTCTTTTTTTCACGCGTATCAGGAATACGAGGATCAGCGCACAGGCGCTGAGCGCACAGGCAATCAGGTAAGCCGTATTGTAGGCGCCGGTCGTATCGAAGACGCGCGCGGCGGTCATCGGCCCTATGATGCCGCCGATGCCCCAGGCCAGAAATACAGTCCCGTAATTCGACCCGAAGCTTTTGAGGCCATACAGGTCCGAAGTCAGCGTAGGCATGGACGCAAAGATCGTGCCGTAACAAAATCCCTGTATCAATATTCCAACGGCTATCGTCGGCACGCTGTCGTAGAACCCGAAAAGAAACATATTCACAGCCTGAATGGCCAGCACCAGCTTCAGCGTGTTGACGCGTCCGAGCCGGTCCGATATCGAGCCGCCGAGAAACCTGCCGAGCGCGTTGAATACATTCAGGACGATCACGAGGAGAAACCCTCCCTGCCATCCGACCTGCACCTCTGCGATGATCGCCGCGTGCGCTATGATCATCAGCCCCGAAGCCGACGAAATAGCGAAGGTAGCGAATATCAAATAGAAGTTGCGCGTTTTCAGCATGTCCTTTGTAGATACATCGTTTTCCGAAACCGCCACAGGATCGGCCGCCTGGGCTTCTTTGACGGCTATCTCTTCCGCCGTGGTTTGCAGGATGACCATGCCTTTCTCCCGGTCGTAGCCTTGCGGCGGGTCGTACATATTGAAAGACAGGATGAATATGACCACGAATGAGATCACGCCGAAGATCAGGAATGAATGCGGGACTCCGATTGCGGCAATCAGGGAATTTGATACCGGCGAATATATAGCGGCCGAAAGCCCGATGCCCGCAAGCACAGCCCCCGAAACCATGCCTTTCTTTGAATACGGGAACCATTTCAGCGAGGGGGCGAGCGACGCCGCGTTGCCTGTGCCGACGCCGGCGCCGCAGATGACGCCAAATCCGGCTACGACCATCCACGGCGTTGTGAAAATTCCGGAAATGATGAGTCCCACGCCCATCAGGATAGCGCAGGCTATCACACATACGCGCGGCCCATATTTGTCCTGAATCCGGCCCGAAGTGAAAAACCCGAGCGCCATGCATACGGTGAAGACGGTGTACGGCAGCGACGCCTGTGTGTTGGTCCAATGCATATCATCCTGCAGGCCTTTGCTTATGACGCTCCAAACGTACAGGATCCCCAGTATGATGCTCACCCCTATGGCGGACCACAATAGAATCCACTTGTTCAGCCTGTCCTGTCTTGTCATTTCAATTCTCCTCCAAACAGCCCGTCCGCCTTGAACAGCAGGCAGCCGCAGCTGCATTCGCCGCTCTCCCGGTTGTAGCAATCCTCGCATTCATCCGAGGCCCACATGCCGCACGCCGGCCTGTCAATAGTGTTAACGTAATATTTTCGGAGTTCCCCTATATTGCGGAAATCATGTATATCCTGTTTTGTATATTCGGAAAGCCCAAAGCACCTGATCGCGCGCAGGTCGGGCAGGATGTCGATGACCGGCGTGCAGTTGTTCAGTTCGCAGAGTATGGCCCTCTGCCAGAATGTCCGTGAGTACTTTTGTTGTAACGCGGAATAAAAAATTTCTTTGGCGCGCAGTACGCCGTCGTATTCGTCTTTTGTGAGTGTGCATGAGGGCAGGAAGTTGCAGTCAAAGCCCGTGATGACGCCGCATTGCAGCATATCGCCGACAAACCTCATCGCGACAGGTTTCATCTCGCGGAAATAGTCCAGAGGGCTCTTGCCGAAAAGCTGGCCCTTCTGCGGCACGGATATTGACAGCCTTATCACGTCAAATTCCAGCTCCCGCACGATCGGGATCACATATGAAAAATCAAAGTCCGGTTTGTATATATTCACGCTGAGCCGGAAGCGTCCGTCACCGAAGTGGATTTCCTTGAAATCGCGAAGATTTTGAAGCATCTTTTCAAAAGCCTTCGCGCCCATGTCCTCGGGAGAGTTGCAATTTACGAGAAGGCGGAACTTCGAGGATTCCAGTATTTCCGGCGACAGACGATCGAGTTCGACCGCGTTTGTGTAGAGCATCACGGGATCGGACCTGACGTCGTCAAGCGCTGTTTGCAGCGCCTCGTTGATATAGGTATAAAGCAGGGGCTCTCCGCCGATGATCCCGATCTGACGGTCGGCCCTGTCGCTCAGCGCGAAGTCAAGCGCCGTACGGAAATCCTCAAGCGTCATTTCCTGCGTATTTTGGTTTACAAATTCGCCCGCGAAACAATATGGACAACAAAGATTGCAGGCTTCGTTTACCATGATATTTGCCATATCACAAACTCCCCTTTTGATTTATTTTGTATTGCAGGATGCCAACAATTTTTGGGCCGCCCTCCGTGTGTCCGGCGGGCGGCCCTTTACGCTTTCGCGTTTTATTCCTCAGGGCGCGGCGCGCCGCAGAGCGAGCAGGTCTTGCGGCCGAACAAATTCTCACAGCCGCATTCCGTGCGCCCGTCGTCGATACCAGCCACTTTTTCATGGCAGATCCAGGGCGCGGCGTTCAGCAGCCGCTTTCCCTTCACGCGGCCGTCGCTTGTGTAGACAACTTGTTTTGTGTCAGACATTGTGTGCCCCTCCTTACTCAAACGCGATGTCGCCGAGGTTGACGTCGTCTGTCGCGCCGATGTCGTCGATAGTTTTCGTCTTGCCTCCGTACGCGATCGTCAGCGAATAGCCCGTGTTTTCCTTGACATTGTGGAACCAGAAATCGCCGGCCCAGTCCGTCTCCATCTCGCGCGTCTCGCCCGTCGCCTTGTCTTTCAAGGTGAGCTTCGCGCCGATCAGGACTTCTTTTGCCACCGGGTCGTAGACCGTGCCCGCGATGAAGCGTTTCAGTATGCCCTTGTAGAACACGCGGACGGGAAGGTCAAGCTCCGGGCGCATCGTCTCGTACTGCGGGTCGTTTTTGAGAATGTCAAGGTTGTCGACGTCGACAAATTTGATGGCCTCGTTCGGGCAGTTCAGCGCGCAGCGCGGCATTTCCCAGCCGTCGTCCAGCAGGTGGGCGCAGCCCGTGCATTTCTGCGCGACGAGCAGGTCATTGTTGTAATAGATAGCCTCGTAAGGGCAGGCGTCCACGCAGGTCATGCAGCCGATACATTTGTCGGGGTCGATGATCACAAGGCCGTCTTCACGCCTGTAGATGGCGTCGTTCTTGCAGACGTCTATGCAATACCCGCAGTGCATGCACATATGCGGGCGATAGGCGACCCTGACCTTCGGCAGTGTGCCGCGTACCTTTTCGTCAAGCTTCATCCAGAAGTGGCCGATATTCGGCTGCGGTTTCGCGTAGCCCGGCCAGTCGTTGGCGACGTGCTCGTCCTTGCATCCGATCTGGCATGCGTAGCAGCCGTTACAGACGCTTAAATCAATCGTAATAGCTTTCATCCTCATTTCTCCTCTACCCATGCTTCGAAGCACAGTCCCGCGCCTTCGTCAAACTTTCTTTCAAAAGCGTCCGGGTACTTTGTGCGCCATTCATCCCACTCGGCGTCGCTGACTTTCTGCACATCCACCAGGTAGCCGGTCGTCGCCTGCCCCGCGCAGTTCCTTGAGGTGATCCCAAGCTGCGAAATGGTATTGATACAGCCGCCGCGGTCAATATGGTCGGCGATCGGGTCGAACCGGGAGCCATGGTCGATATACGCGACGTGGGGCGAAATGCGCTCGGTCACATAGGCGCCGCAGAGCGTGATGCCGCGCTCGTTGTAAACCTTCACGATATCTCCGAAACGTATGCCGCGTTTTTCGGCTTCGCTCGTGTGGATCCACACCGGTTCGTAGTAGTAGCCGTCGAAACCTTTGATCTTCATCGTCGGGGTCTCGCGCGTCCAGGCAATGTCGTCAGCCTGCGAGTGCGTACGCCACCGGCCATGGTTCGTGATGGTCAAAAGCGGGTACTTCCAGGCGCGGTCGGACGAAAGGCGCTCGTCGTGGGTCTCGCCTTTTTCGATCCACTGCGGATAGGGCGGGCGTTCCTTGTCGTCGGGGAAGTATGTCGCCAGGCGCTCGGAATAGAACTCGAGCAGGCCGGACGGCGTCTCCACCGGATTGTTTTTCGGGTCCTCATAGAATGGGCGCAGGCCGCAGGGGATATCCTCCCAGTCCTTTCTGGTCGGGAAAACGTAGTATTTTTTCTCATAGAACTCATCCCACGAGATCGGGATGGACATGTTGTCATAGACTTCCTTTTGGAGGTCATAGATGCTCTTGTTTTCCGTATAGTCCTCAAGTATCCCGTAATACTCCTCGTACGTATCGAGCTTCTTCGCGACCTCGACGCAGATCTCGTAGTCGGTCTTTGACTCGCCTACAGGCTTGATAGCCTGCTCCTGGATCTCCACGCTGTTGAACTGCGGGCCCTGACGGACGGTCGTGACGATATCCTCGTTCTCCATCGTCGTATTGGCGGGGAGAATGATGTCAGCGATCAGGCAGTCGTTCTCAAGCCAGGGATGCTGCGCGATAACGCATTCGATAGAGGGATCCCTGAAGGCTTCGACCGTGCGGAAACCGTAGTTCCAGCAGGCGATACGGCAGGGCGTATCCGTCCAGATCATGTGCAGCGGCGATCCGCCTTCTTCCTTTGGAAGCGGGAAGGTGTATTTGTTGAACTGTTCCTCGGTGCGGCTTTCCTGCGCGCCGGAGCCGTAGAACGTGACCGGGTAGTTGAGGATGGCTTCCTGGATCATCGTTTTCGGGATGTTCTGGATGCCCCACGCGTCTACCGTCGTACGTACGGGACGGGTCAGCCGCTTTGACAGCGCCGGGTTGAAGTAGCGGTAATTGCCCACGCCCTCGGCGTCAGGCATGCCGAAATAGGAGATCTGCCACTGCTGTACGCCGGGGCCGCCGAGGCCCTGCATGCCGAGCAGCACGCACTCCAGCCGGCCGGGTTCATGCGAATAGGGCCCGCGTATCATCCCTCCGCCGAAGTAATGGCAGATGGACGTGACCTTCTTCGCCCACTCGCGCGCCAGCGCTTTGATCGTCCACTCGGGTACGCCGCATTTGGTCGTGGCCCACGCGGGCGTCTTGGGTACGCCGTCCACTTCGCCTAGCACATAAGCCTCGATCTTGTCCATGCCGACGGTGTGCGTGGCGACGTATTCTTTGTCATACGTGCCCTCCGTCACCCACATGTAGATGATCGCGAGCTGCATGGCGGCGTCCGTGTTCGGAAGGATCGGGATCCACTTGTCCGCGTGCACGGCCGCGCCGTAGTTCAGGTCGGGGCTGATATAGACCTGCCTGATCCCGGCGTCGCGCCAGAAGTAACATATGCGCGTGGCGTTCTGCCCGGTGAAGCCCCATGGCGTCGTCTCCGGGTCGCAGCCCCAGAAAAGCGTCATATCGGAGTTTTCGGTGATATCTTTGAAGATATTCTTTTGCGGCGCCTGGATGCCCTGGAAGCCATGCCCCCAGACGTGTTTTGCCCCCCAGTACCAGCCCTCCCAGGAGTCGGGGTTTCTGACCTGCTGCGTGAAACCGCCGGTCATTTCGAGCAGGCGCCCCTGATGTCCGTGCGGCGTATGGATGGTGCCGCATTCCCCGTGCCCGTCGCCCTGTACGAGTATACAGGCGGGCCCGTATTTTTCCTGTACGCGGACGACCTCTGCCGCGATGATGTCAGTGACTTCATCCCATGAGGCGCGCCTGTACTTGCTCTTGCCGCGGTTTTGGGGGTTCCTTTCCCCGTTCGGATCCCAGTCTACACGTATGATCGGGTACTTGATCCTGTTTGGCGAGTAGGTGCGCTTTTTGTATGCAAGTGAGTATGTCCCTACCTGGGAAACAAGTCTCGGCCTGTATTTCACGCCGTTTCTCTCGAGTTCCCACATGTTGAACGTTTCTTCGTCGTACTTCCAATTGTATTGGAAAGGGCGCATACGAAGCATTTTGCCGTCCTTGACATCCACCATACATTCACCAGCGCCACCTAAAAGCCCGCCGAGCGACATGCATTTGATGACGGTTTTGTCCCCCATAGTTTTGGTTGTGCCATAGTCCTTGGGGAAACGTTTGGTATTTTCCAAAGCCAGCCCTCCTTTCACAGATTTCAATGATTGATACGTTAAAAAATTACCATAAAAAATAAAAAATTTATTCTTTACAAAAAAAATTCTATCCATCGTGAATAGAAATGTCAATTAGTAGTTAGGAAATTAACAGTAGGAAATATGTGATAATATGATAGTCATGGACGAATGGATTGATTTGAGAAAATTGGACGACGGCGAGCTGTTCGAGCTGCGAAAACAAGTCGTACATCTGAAGCAAACGGGATGCAGCGGCAAGGAAATCGAACAAATTGTCCATATCCGCGCGAACCGTATCAGCGAGATATGGCGCAAGTTTCAGGGCGGCGGCACGGAAGGGCTCAGGCCCGCCCGCCCGGGGCGCAAGGAGGGGCAAAAGACCATATTGCCTTTGCCGCGCCAGCTTGAGATACGGCGGGCGCTGATAGAAAATACGCCCGATCAGCTGAAGATGCCGTACTCGCTCTGGACGCGCCAGATAGCCAGCGACTTCATCAAGCGCGAATACGGCGTCAGGCTTTCGCCCCGCTGTATGACAAATTACCTCAAGCGATGGCATTTCATATGCAATACGCCGATGAAGCCGGCGCAGGCCGGGCGCAGCGCCGAGTTCGAGCGTTTCATGGAAGAAGGGTTCCCCGCTATCGTCAGGCGCGCTGTTTCCGAAAACGTCGGCATTTACTGGTTTTGTGAAACTTTGGTCGACAAAGATCCATGCCTGGATGTCGGGCCCGGGCCGCACGGCGGCGGCGATCCGCCGCGCGTAAGGATGGTCGCGGCCGTGACGGCGCGCGGCACGGCGAGGTTCACATTCTTTGAAGGCAGGATGTCGCAGTCGAAAGCCGTCACACTCATGAGCCGGCTCATCCGGTTCGCGGACAGAAAGGTATTCTTCATTGCGGCGGACACAGAGGCTTTTCGCGGAGAGAAAACCCTGGCGTGGCTGAAAGACCACGAGAACCGTATAGAGCTCTTTTTTTATCCGAATTGTACAATAAACCGTTTCAGTGGTTTGCTAAGGTAAATATCGTTAGCATATGCCATATTTTACAAAGGGGAAGACAGACATGGACAAGGCAAAGAAAGCTTTGGTAGTATGATGAAAAGGATCATCGATTCGCACGCGCACCTTGGCGATATATTCCACGAAAACAGAAATATAAGTTTCAAGACCAATATAAAAAAAGGGGATTATGAGGACAGGTTCGTACGCCTTGAAGAAAGCGGCTTTACGCTTCCGCTCTTCACCGGGGCCCCGGACGATCTTGAGAAGGTCATCGACGGCGGGCAATTCCGCTGCTGGGAGTCTACTTTGGAGCAGCTGTCCGCCCAACTGGACAAATGCGAAATGGCGGGGGTCGTACTCTTGCCTTGCCTGCCAAACACGACTTTTGAGGAGTATCTGGCGGCGTCCATGCTTGAGCCGCGCATCATACCTTTTACCGCAGCGGATTTTTCACTGCCCTTGAGCGATATGGTGAAAAAACTCGAAAGGGATATAGAACGCGGCGCGAAGGGATTGAAACTGCATCCCATCATGCAAAACGTACGCCTGCTGGACGACCGCATGGCCGCTGCCGCCGAGGTGTTTTGGGATCGGGCCTTGCCGGTTGTGACCCATGTAGGCATCGGCCAGTATTACCATGAACCGTGCCCCTGGCCTGTGAACCACCAATACGGCGACCCTTTTGATTTCTTTGAGTTTTGCAATGAGCACCCGGGCAAGACCATCATCGGCGCGCATATGGCTGGCGCGGCGCGGGACATCGTGGACAATGTCAAAGACTGCGCCCATGTATACGCCGACACTTCGTTTTGTTCGGCGCGGGAAATCCGGGAAGCTGTGGATGTGATGGGGGCGGAGCATATCATGTACGGTACTGATTATCCGTTCACATATGAAGAATACAATATAGCTGTCATAGAAGAAGCCTTTGCGGATGACGCCGAAACCATGGATTTGGTCTTTTACGGGAACATCGCACGCTTGCTGCCTGTAGGCTAGACTTCGGATTCGGTTCCCGCCCAAGAACAGAATCGATGACGCGCTATAGCAAATACGCTGCCGTAGATATTGCGGCAGCTATTGTTTTATTACAAGAGCGTATGACTACTGACCGCGGAATTTTGCCGGAGGCTGGTACAATCCGCCGGACCATTCCACAAGGTCGTCAATGTTTTTTGCGGCCAGAAGCGAGCGGGTTGCGTCTGAGTGTTTGACGCCGAGGTCTTCAGGCAAAGCTACGATCCCGTCCTGCCGCAGGCGTCCGAGTGCTTTTTCATCACACCTCAGCCCTATGGGCGTCATGCCCGCCACCGCCGCCAACGCCATGCGGCGGTCATCCTGGGTTTGGGCTTTGAACAGATAGGCCACGCCTGCTTCCGTGACAATATGCGTCACATCTTCGCCGTATACCATGACCGGCGCTTCGGGCAGATTTGCGCGGCGCCCAACCTGGACGGCGTCCAGCTCTTCGACAAAGACGGGGGCGCCGTCGCGGCTTCGCGTCTCGACAATCTGGACGACCAGTTTCTGTCCGCGCGAAAGTGGCGTGTCGTCCGTACGCATGTTTGCCCACGCTTCTGAGGAATGCCGCCTGCCTCGCGGGTTTGAGCCCATGTTCGGGGCGCCCCCGAAGCCGGAAAGCCTGCCGGACGTCACTGTCGATGAGTTGCCGTCCGCGTCTATTTGAAGGGTAGACCCGATGAACATATCCACCGCGTATTGTCCCGCCACCTGCGCCATGGCGCGGTTGGAGCGCAGGCTTCCGTCGCGGCCGGTGAAAAATACATCAGGCCGCGCGGCAACATATGCTTCCATTCCGACTTCTCCGCCAAAGCAGTGCACGCTCTCCACCCAGCCGCTTTCGATTGCAGGGATCAACGTCGGGTGAGGGTTCAGGACCCAATGGGTGCATATCTTCCCTTTCAGGCCCAGGGTTTCGCCGTAGGTCGGCAAAATGAGTTCTATCGCCGCGGTGTTCAAGCCTATGCCGTGGTTGAGGGACGTTGTCATATGCCGTTCGTAAACGCCGCGGATTGCCAGCATCGCCATGAAAATATGCGTCTCCGTGATTTTCTGAGGGTCTCTTGTAAACAGCGCTTCCAATTGATAGGGCTTGTCAGAAACCACGATATAGTCGACCCAGGAGGCCGGTATGTCTACTCTCGGCAACCGGTCCACCAATTCATTGACCTGGACGATGACGATCCCATCCCTGAAAGCTGTGGCTTCTATGATCGTAGGCGTCTCTTCCGTGTTCGGGCCTGTGTACAGATTGCCCTCAGCGTCAGCGGCGGCCGCGGCCACCAAAGCGATATTTGGCGTCAGGTCGACAAACAGCCTGCCATACAGTTCGAGATATGTGTGGATGGCGCCGACCTTCACCGATCCGGCTTCAATCATCTGCGCCATCCTGAGGCTCTGCGCGCCGGAGTATGAAAAATCCAGTTTTTCCGCGATCCCTTTTTCAAAGATATCGAGATGCTCAGGCAGCGAAACGCTGGACATCACCATATGCAGCCCGTTCACTTTTTTCGGGTCGAGCCGGTTCAGCGCCGAGGATAGAAAAGACGCCTGCTTTTGGTTGTCGCCCTCGAGCGCGACGCGGTCACCCGGGTCGATCAGCAGCTCCAGGGCTTCGTCAATCCTGTCTGTCGGAATGACGCGCCCGCCGAACAATTTGCCCAGCCTTTCAATCTTCTCCCTTTTTTTCGCCCTGCGCGTTCCCCAATCGGATTCACTCATCGTTTTGTCCCTTTCATATTTTTGGCCATGCCACGGCCTTTGATCATCGTTTCTCTGGTACAGGCCGGCGGCCGCAAATATCCGCGAGGATCTGCTCGTAGCCGTAGGCAAAGCGCAGCAATCCCAAATCGTCTCTGGGCTTGCCTATCAGCTGTATTCCCATCGAGCGGCCTTTTGCGTCAAACCCCGCGGGGACCGCCGCCACCGGCGTGCCCATCATCGTCCAGTGCGACACGACTTCCATCCAGCGATGGTATGTATCCAGTTTCCGGCCGGCGATCTCGGAAGGCCAGTGTATAGACTTGTCAAAAGGGAATACCTGCGCAGTAGGGACCGCCAGGACGTCGAAGCTTTCAAAAAGCCCCAGCATAGCCATATATATCTCGGAGCGTTTGACTCCCGCCGCGTATAGGTCCCGGATCCCGTATCTTGATGAGTTTTCATATTCAAATATCGACTCCGGCTTGAGCAGCCGGCGTTTTTCGGGATCGTCGTAAAAAGGTTTCAGAAACACGGCGCTCATATGGCGTATCGGCAGCCATACCTTCTCCCAAAACTCGGCGGGATCGAAAAACGGTTTCACGCGATCCACAAAAAGTCCCGCGCCGGCAAGCCTTTTCAGCGCTGCTTCGCAAAGCGCAAGCACGCCGTCTTCCATCGGCAAGTACCCATCCAGGTCGCCAAGCCACGCGACCCTTTTGCCCTTCATCTCCGTCTGAAGCCGACTGGCGACGTTTTGCGGGGTCAGGGATCTCAGCTCATTGTCGTCCTCAAGGGAAGAGGGGACGCGTATATCGTAGCCGGATATGGATCCGACAAAGAGCGCCAGATCAGGCGCTGTACGGGCTATCGGGCCGCAGACGCCGCAGTCCATGAAAAACAGTTCGGCGCCCGGAGAGGGTATGCGGCCCCAAGACGGGCGGTATCCGAACACATTGCAAAAACCGGCCGGGTTTCGCAGCGACCCCATGAAATCGCTTCCGTCAGCCACTGCCTGCATCCCGAGCGCCACCGCGCACGCCGCGCCGCCGCTGCTGCCGCCGGCGGTCAGCGCCGGATCGTATGGGTTTCCTGTAGCCCCGTAAACCTCGTTGTATGTCTGCGAGCCGAAGCCCCATTCCGGCGTATTTGTCTTGCCGATCACGATAGAGCCCAGCCGCTTCATGCGCGACACCAGGAGGCTGTCCGATTCCGGTATGAAATCCTTGAGCGCGGGATAGCCGCAGGTAGTGACGATCCCCTTGGTATGCTCCAGGTCTTTGATCGCCTGGGGAAACCCGTGCATCCAGCCGCAGTCCGCGCCACCGGCCAATAGCGCGTCTTTCTCATCCGCCTGCGCCATCAGCGCGTCCCGGTCCTGCAGCGCGACGATCGCGTTCACCCGCGTGTTTGCGCCGTCAATCCTGTCAAGAAAAGCTTCCATCACTTCGCGGCAGGAAAAGCTCTTCCGGTGAATCTCCTGTGACAGCCGCCACGCCGGCAAATCTACTATAGTGTTTACGTTCCTGTCAGACATCATAGCTCCTTCGCGAATCCAAAAATACTTGCGCCAATCGTATTACCAATGCCCAAGCTTGTCAATTTTACCACTACTGTCTATATTTCAAGAGCATAAATTGATTTTTACGATTGATCGCAATTGATTTGTATGATATATGTCTACTTATACAGGTTTGTTACGGTTTTGTTGCTGAATAAAAAAAGATAAATGAGGAATTATCTTTCGTGTTCTCAAGTCGTATGGAGTGTGTGTCTTATGAATAATGCAAAAACAATAGCAGCGAAGGAGGAAGTGTAATGTTTAGTATCCCCGATATTTTGGCGCCTGATTTGATCATCAATAACGGCAAAATCATCACCGTTGACAAGGACTTCAGTTTTGCCGAAGCCGCGGCCGTAAAGGACGGCAAGATCCTGGCTGTAGGCAAAAGTGATGAAATAGAAGCGCTTAGAGGTTCAAAGACCAAAACGCTTGACTTGAAAGGCAAAGTATTGATGCCCGGCATCAACGACAGCCATATACATCTGGGCTGGACGATAGTATGCAGGCCGCCTTATATGCTGGATTTGGCTTACCCGAAGGCCAAAAGCATCAAAGACATACGCGAACAGGTAAAGGAAGCTGTGGCGAAAGCCAAGCCCGGCGAATGGATTTTGGGCGGCGGCTGGAACCAGGGCGTGATTGAGGAAATGGTGGCCGACCTCGACCGCGTACCCAACAAATATGATTTGGACGACATAGCCCCGGACAATCCGGTCTGGCTCTACGAATTTTCACGGCATACGGCGTTCGTCAACAGCATGGCCCTGGAGTTGGCCGGCCTCACAAAGGATACAAAGGACCCTGTCGGAGGGGAATACCACAGAGGCCCTGACGGCGAGCTTGACGGATATATGGTAGAGACCGCAAACGCGGCGATCGAGCTGGCGGCGCCAAAATATACGATGGATCAATTGATCAAGGCTTTTGAGGACAATGTCAGCTATTTGAGCGAATACGGCGTCACGAGCTGTACGACAGCGGCGGAACGTCCCAAGGACGTCAGGCTGTTCAGCCGCCTGTACCGCGAGTCCTTCAAGAAAGGGGCGCATTTCCCTCTCAGGATCAACATGATGCTCCTTTGGTCCGACTATGCTTTGGGAGGCGCTTACAAAGAAATCAAGACGGCGCTGAAAGAAGTAGGCACCGCAGCCAATTTTGGCAACGAATGGGTCAAGATCGGCGGGATCAAGCTCTTTGGCGACGGCATACCGCCAACCAAAACCGCCTGGCTGTATGACTCCTATCCCGACGGGACCCACGGCTCCCTGGTCGTGCCCGGCGATACGGATGAAGAGAAGCTCGAAGAGCTGCAGCGCGTCGTGGATATCGTCCACGACAACGGCTACCAGCTCGCCGTCCACACAACCGGGGACCGGGCTTTGGCCGAAACAGTCAAAAAAATGGCTGCTGCTTTGGAGCGCGACCCCTGGGACGCCCGCCACTACGTGATCCACGGCGACTTCATCAGCGAGGAATCGATGGAACTGATGGGCAAGTACAACATAGCTATCACAACGCAGACTGAGCTCAAATATATTCTGACCGATGACACGATCGCGCGAAGAGGCGAAGAGGTCGCCGGGGAACAGTGGCCCCTCAAGCAGCTGTTGGACCACGGAGTGATAGTCTGCAACAGTTCAGATACGCCCTGCGCCACTCCAGACTGGCGTCCCGGCATGCAGACCGCTATCGTGCGCGAGTCCATGTCCGGCGTGGTATCCGGCCCTCACCAATCGTTGACAATTGAGGACGCGATACGCTCCTATACGATCAACGGCGCCTGGCTGGATCACATGGAAGAGGTCAAGGGTTCGGTGGAGGCCGGCAAATACGCCGATTTCTGCATCATCGGCAAGGATATCACGGCAATCGACCCGCATGAAATCCATGATACGCCGATACACATGACCATCGTTGGCGGCCACGTGGTCTATTCCGATGGAGCCTTGGAGGTAAAGTGATGGAAAGCAAATATTCTATACCGGATATTCTGGCGCCGGACCTGATCATCAGGAACGGCAAGATTGTCACTGTAGACAAAGATTTCAGTTTTGCCGAAGCCGTGGCCGTGAAAAACGGCAGGATCGTCGGCGTCGGCGCTTTGGAAGATGTTGAGGCTTTGAGGGGGGCGCCGACAAAGACGCTTGACCTGAAGGGGAACGTATTGATCCCAGGCATCAACGACTCGCACCTGCACATCGTGCTTGCGCTTGAATCCATGCCTCCGAGGAAGTACAGCTTTGGCCCTGAAAGGGTCAGGTCGATGGCCGATTTCCGGGAGGTATTGAAGGAAGCGGTCTCAAACTCAAAACCCGGGCAATGGATCAACGGCGTCGACTACAATCCCGGTGCTATCAAGGAATTGTACGAGGGGAAAAAGCTTCACAAGGAGGATGTCGACGATATCTCCCCGGAAAACCCCATCTATATCACCGAGTTCGGATATCATACCGGGTTTGTCAACAGCGCCGCGATGAAACTCGCCGGAATAGACCGGAACACGCAGGCGCCCGTCGGCGGGACGATTGTCAAAGACGAAAACGGGGAGCCGACGGGGCTGCTTTTGGAAAGGGCCCTTGAATTTGCCACCAAAATACAGCCGAAAGCCAGCTACGCGGAGATGCGCGAAGCGTTTGAGCAGAATATTTCAGAGCTTACCAAATACGGCATCACCAGCGTGACTTCATGCAACGACAGGCCGTACGACATCAACTTTTTCAGCAACCTTTACCGCGACTACGCGAAAGAGGGCAAGCATTTCCCCGTACGCATCACGACAATGATGCTCTGGGCCGATACGATCATGGGCGGCAGTATAGACCGCATTGAGGAAGCGCTCAAATATGTGGGCGTCACTACGGGCTTTGGCAGCGATTTTTTGCGTATCGGCGGCATCAAGGTAGTGGCTGACGGCATACCGCCTCAAAAGACAGCTTGGACCTCTATTCCGTATGAGGACGGCACGCACGGCAGCCTTTCGCTTGACGGCGCGAACGACGAAGAAAAAGTCGAGCACCTGAACAAGATCGTGGATATTTGCCACGAAATGGGATACCAGGTCTGCTTCCACACGTCCGGGGACCTGGCTGTCAAAGCGGCGGTCGACGCAATGTCCCGCGTACTCGAAGCGGAGCCCAAGGATTTGCGCCACTATCCTATACACGGCGACTGGGTAATGGAAGAATCAATGGACAAAATGGCAAAATACAATATCCCGCTGAATACGCAGGTCGACATACTGTACGAACTGGGGGACGACACGGCAAAACGGCTCGGGCTTGAAATCGCCGGCGAGCAATGGCCTCTGAAACAAATGCTCGACAAAGGCGTAAGGTTTTTCAACAGTTCCGATTGGCCGATTTGCGCTCCGGACTGGCGCAGAGGTGTGCAGACGGCTATCGTCAGAGAAACGCGCGGCGGGCTTGTCTGCGGCCCGCATCAGGCCATCAACCTGGAGCAGGCGCTGCGTTCATACACTTCCGAGCCGGCCTGGCAGGACCATATGGAAGACCGCAAAGGCTCGATCGCCGTAGGCATGCTGGCCGACTTTGCCGTACTGGGCGAGGATATCACCACGATAGACCCGCACAAAATTGAGGAAGTGCAGGTGCATATGTCGATCGTTGACGGCAATGTGATATTCACTGACGGGGTGTTGAATGTGGAATAAACCAATTCAAAAATAAAACAAAATAGTATTCGCTCGATTGACGTGTTTGAGGAGGTGACGGTGAAAAGTGCATGAAATCGAACGTTCAGGACTTATATAAAAATATAATCAATTTGTTGAGGAGGATTGTTTGATGAATGAAACATTAAATACAGGAAATACAGAGAGGAAGATATTGGGCTGGGGAAAGTATGAGTTTACAGTCTTGTGGTGGTTTTTCCTCATTTGGGGCCTTATTTTCCTTGACAGGCTCGTCATGTCGTTCACGGCGCCGCTTGTCATGCAGGATCTGGGGATCACAGAGACGCAGTACGGTTTGATCAACGCGTTCACGACCGGTTTCTACGCGGTAGCCGCGATATTCCTGACAGGGGTGCTCGAGGCCTCAGGCAAACGCAAAAGATGGCTCGTGCTCTTTTGCCTGGGCGCGGGCGTGTTCGCCTGTCTCGGCGCAGTGACGCAGGACGTCTGGCAGCTGCTCGTCACAAGGGCGCTGGTCGGCCTTTGCGAAGGCCCGATCGCCCCGCTTATGTTCGCGATACTTATGAAAGAATCGTCACAGCAGAGAGTGGCGGTCAACGCCGGTATCGTCAACTGCGGCGTGGCCGTCGTCTCGATCGCGATCGGCTCTGTAGTTGTCACGCAGGTTGCGACAGCTTTCCATTGGAGGACCGCTTTCCTGGTAGCAGGCATAGCGTCCATCATTTGCTCTTTCTTCCTGCTCAAGGTCATCAAGGAAAAGCCGTATACGCCGGACGAAAACAAAGTCTCGATGTGGATGGTGTTCAAAAACCTGTTCAAGTACAGGAATGTCGTCCTGAGTTTTGTCATCGGCATTTTGACGATGTGCATATATTGGACGCTGATGCTGTACGCGACGCGGTTCTTCGTTGAAGTAGCCGGCAATTCGCTCGTAAACGCGGGCTTCATCGTAGGCATTACAGGCGTATTTGGCATCGTCTGGACTATTGTCGTGCCGAAGGTCTCTGACTTTATGGGGCGCAAGCCTGCGCTGGTGATGTGGTTCCTGATATACGCGATCATGCCCTTCGTGATGTTTGGGGCTTCAACGTCATGGACGGCGATATTCCTGTACGCGCTCCTCGGGGCGATACCGGGATCGATATTCCCGTTCTTCCAGGCCATCATCCCGAGCGAGACGCTTCCGAACTTCATGCTCGGCACGGCCAGCGGCCTGATCATCGGGCTTTCGGAAATCATCGGCGGGTCCCTCTGGCCGGCGGCCGCCGGCGTGGTCGCGGGCAGCACCGGTATCCCGAGCGTCATCCTCGTGGCTGGTTTTGTATCCATCATAGCCGCGGTCCTTTCCCTGTTCCTGAAGGAATCAAAAGGGAAGAAGGACGAGGTCCAGGGCCATACCTTGCAGTAATCATCGACTGACAGCTATCATCGGGGCCGCGGTTTATCAAACCGCGGCCCCCGGCTTTCAAGCCGCGGCCCGGCCTCTCATTCATTTAGTTTTCATTGACAGGAGGTAACAATATTTTGATTATCGACACACACACGCACCTGGGAGACATTCTTTTTGGAAAGAATATTACTTTCCGCCAGAATGTCGTATCCCGGGACCACCATGATCTTCTAAGGCGACTGGAAGAGAATGACAATATTCCTTATCCGGAATTTCTTGAAACCCCGGAGGATGTGCTGATGGAAAGCATCCTCAATGAAGAGCAGGCGCGCAACAACACGGCTACGCTTCAGAATATGCAGGCGTCCATGGACAGGAACGGGGTTGACCGGGTTTGGGCGCTGCCGATCCTTCCGATGACCGGCTTTGAAGAGCTTTTGGCCGCGTCGAAACTAGAGCCGCGCATACTCCCGTTCACAGGCATAGATTTCGCGCTCGGAGAGGCCGCCGTCGACAAAGCGCTGGCCGATGCGGAGAAGGGCGCTTGCGGGCTCAAAGTACACCCGATTTTGCAGCAGCGCCCGATTGACGACGCGTTGACCCTCCGTACGCTTGAGGCTTGGGAGAGCACGGGGAAACCCGTCATATTCCATACTTACAGCTATCAATACTACCATCCGGAGCAGGCGTATATGAACAAGCCCGAATACGGTTCAAACACAAAGTTTGTCGAGTTGGCAGCGCGCTTTCCGAAGCTGACGATGATCGCGGCGCACGCCGGCGGGCCGTTTGAGTTCGGGCAGATACTTGACGGCAGGGATTTGCCAAACCTCTACGTAGACGTTTCATTCCAGGCTGCCGAAGCCATAGAAATGTTTTTCGAGGGGTTCGGGCCCGAGCGCGTCCTCCTGGGTTCGGACTGGCCCTGGGGGTGTATGGAAACCCCTATCCGGCTGTTGAAAAAGATTTCGGACGGGAATCCCGGGCTTGCGGATAAGCTGCTTTACAAAAATGCCCTTCGCCTGATGGGAGCTTGATTTTATCGGCGTTTCCGATTTGTACAATCATCCTGTCCGCTGAAATGTTATCAATATAAGCAGGAGCCCTGTTTACCCGACCTGTTTTTACTTGAGTTGTTCCGGCCATAGATATTGTATACGGGATATGTTAAATTTAATATAACAAACTATATATTAAGAAAATAAAGGTAAAGAAAGGATCTAAATATGAACAATCACATTGAATCGAAGGCAGTCCGGAAAGTCATGCAGGATTATATTGACGGTTCATTTTGCGCGGATATCGAAAAGCTGAAGAGTGTTTTTCATGAGAAAGCCGTCATGAACGGATACCTCGGGCCGGACCTCCTGATCGGCGGCCCCGACCCGTTTTTCGAGGATATAGCTTCCGCGCCTTCGATGGAATCAAACAATGACCCCTTCCAGGCGGAGATAGAGAGCATCGTGATCCTGGGGAACGTCGCGACGGTGGCGCTTTCCCAAACGGGTTTTCGCGGCGAGGCTACAATTGTGGATTTCTTCCATCTGATCAAGACAGACGGTGAGTGGCATATCATCGCGAAGTTGTTCACTACTGTTTGAAAAGACGGAAAAGCGGTTTTGTTTGAGGCGAGTGAAGCGATATGCATAAGAAAGACGTGATATACAAATTTACAGGCGAATCCCCTCCGTTTCAGCCTTTCGCGAACGGGTATACCGACTCATACCAGGAATGCCAATTGCGGTGGAATCCGTATTGCCTCAAACAGGACGGCTTGTTTTACCGGTTCCGGACCGGAGATAAAGAGGAAGAGATCGAGCTGATACCCGATGCGTGCCTCAATGTGCTGATTGAGTTCGACGAATCAAATCCGCGGGCGCTGTTTTCGGGCGCTTTTCTCCGGCCGGTAGTGTTGAAGCTGAAGCCCAATACCGCGTATTTTGGGTTCAAGCCGTATTCCAATCTGGGATTCAAGTACCGGAAAATACACCCGCGCGATCTTGTGGATTCCTTCACCGATTTCACTTACGCGTTCCCGTGTACGGAACGTTTGGTCACCGAATTGTTCGATGTGCCGGTCTTTGAAGAGCAGGCCCGCATCTTTTTGCGGTACGCCGCGAAATATCTTGCCGACAGCGATTATTCCCCGACTTTCGTCGACTATCTGGCGCTCACACTGTGCTCATCCAGCAAGAGCGCCAATTTCAACAATATGTCGCAGGTATTCGGCTATTCGGAGCGGTATTGCCGGGAAAAATTCAAGGATTGGCATGGTTTGTCGCCCAAACAATACAACGATATCATCCGCTTCCAAAATACGTTGAAATCGCTGTTTTCCGGTTCATACAAGGGTCTTTGCGCGCTCGCGATAGAGGGCGGCTACTTTGACCAGTCCCACTTGACGCGCGAATTCAAGCGATACACAAATTCACCGCCGGACAAGTACCTGAAAAGGTACACCATCACGGTATAAGACATCCCCTGAAATATTATTCGTTTATTTTGTTCCGCGCTTCAATGTAGAGGCTGATATCCTGGGATGTTTTCCCGATACTTTTGAAAACCGGGGCTTCGGCTATCCTTCCAGCGTAAGGCGCGGGAAAATCGTAATCCCGCAAATGCTGCAAATAGTGGTCCATATGGAAAGAGCCGTACACGCGGGCCCTTGTGACTTCGTCGAGGCCGAGCGTGATCACGGCGTTGCAGGGGTTTTCGCCCGCTTCCCATACGAGCCGGCCTTCCGGGTCGACGACCATTGAATTCCCATAGGACAGGTTTGCCATGAACGGCCCGGTAGCGTTTACCGATACCAGATACGCCTGGTTTTCGACAGCCCTGGCGTAATGCAGATGTTTGTTGATGCTGTACAGCTCCGACGGGTCGAGCGTGATCTTGACGAGGACCTCCGCGCCGAGAAGCGTCAGGTTTCTGGATATTTCGGGGAAATTGAGGTCATAGCAGATTTGAAGGCCGATGACCGTCTTCCTCTCCGGTATTTCAAAGACGCAGTACGTGTTTCCCGGCACGCCGTCTTCAAGGGGGCGGTAGGGCGCCATTTTCCTGTACGCGCAGAGCAGTTTGCCGTCAGGGCCGAAAACCGGGGCGGTATTGTAATACGGGCCTTCAGGCGCCAGCCCCTCGGCCCATTCCCCCATCGAGCCCGGAATGAAATATATGCCGTGCTTTTTCGCTATACCGGCCCATTTGTCTGTCTGGGGCCCGGGGATCGGCTCGCCGAGGTCCATAGCGACGGATTCACACCCGACGACCAGGTCGGGTTTGCGCGGGTTCAGCATGATCCGTTCCACGGCGTCTTCGAGATATGCCATATTTTCCTGTATATTCGTCGTGATCGGCATTTGTACAATACCCGTGTTTAAAAAGCGTCCCATTTCCTTTGTCCTCCCTCATCAACCCCATTAATCTCATTAATATATCTTCGTTTCGCCCGGTTTGTAAACAGGCGGGACCGATACGCTCCGTCGCAAAAAGCCTGAAATTTCAGGCAATTCGGGAGTTTTGACGATCTTTGCGCCGTGAAGCTGTACAAAGTGGGCTAAAAAACCGGGAGCGGGGCGGCTTCGTGGCAAAATCCTTGGACAAAATGTACAACATTGGGCTGGAAAAATAGCCCATTCGGACGCTTGTCCCGTTGAAATTGCCGATGATATGATTCGGGTGTCGGTAGAAATCGCAGCAGGAGTTGAATATCAGGGAAGAGGAAGGAGGATGGAAAATGGGGAAAGATCCCGTTATGGACAAAATGAAAGAAGTGATGAAGGCGAATGAACACGTAAAGTTCGGGCCCGGCGATTACAACCATAGCATATACGGGCCGATTCACAGAAGGCTCGGCGATCATTTTGCCACATTACCGATCGACGGCGCCAGTTGCGCTTTCGTACAGAATTTGCCTGAAGGCAAAAATCGTCTGAATGAATTCGGTACGGTATGGTGGTATTCGGGCTCGCCGATGGACTACCACGATCACCAGTGGGGGTATGAGACGTTCATGGTGACGTCCGGCCGGGTTGACGCGTATTTCAACCACAAGCGCTGCATGATGGATGAGGGCGATCTGTTCTTTATCAAACCGCACGTCGCGCACGCGTTCATCAATCTTGAGACGGAGAAGGACAAGGGTATCACATGGCTGGAATTGTATGACGATATCCGTATGTATTTCGGTATCGAAGTGGAGGTCAAGCTTGAGAGGGATTATCACGAGTTGCATGAAGACAGCGAGTTCCAATCCCGCCTGATGCACACGCTCGGCGATCTCTATCGCAAAGAGCTGCCGAAAGTCGGCCTCATCGACAAAAGCGGCGTCCCATGGGTCAGGCCGGGCGAGTTTTCCATCAGGACGTTTGAAAACGCCGCGGGAAAATTCATGCTGAAAATCGGCCGTTGGGAATTTGACGGTATCAAGGAAATCTGGGAAATGCGGCCGAATAAGGGGCTGCGGCTGGATTTTGAAAAGCCTTTTGCCGATTATCCGCTCTACTATGTCATTGACGGCAAGATGGTGGTCGAATGCGAAGGTGAAACCTATGAAGCGGAAAAGGAGTCCTTCCTGCATATACCGCCATGGCGGCAATTTTCGGTCAGCTTCCCGGAAGACGGCGCCCGGATCCTCGTCGCGAACGAGCAGAGTTTTCTGCTTCAGATATTTGAAGCGCTTGAAAGCATGAAAAAGTGCGCCCCCGCGGATCTCACGGATTGGGACGGGAAGGTGGCGCCTGTGCTGCGCAAGTACAACAACTGGCTGACCGGGGTGTCCGGAATATAAGGAAGGAGGATAGTACGTGGACAGAAAGGAAATAGTGAAAGAATTTACGGCTTCGGAAAGCGGGCGTTTGGCGCGTTACCATTATTCAGAAACAGGCGCGAAAACCTGGTTGGTGATGAGGGGCTGCGTCCAGGTCATCCAAAACGGGAAGCGGTTTGTCTTGACAGAAGGGGATATTTTCAACGCGGAGGCCTGGCGCCCATATTCCCTGACGCTTCTTACGAAAGATACCGTAGTCCGGGAAATCAGCGCGAGCGGGCTTGAGCCGGATCGCGAAATGCCCGATCCCGCCGGGTGGATCGACGCTGACAAGCTGCAAATCCTCGAAGCGTCGTGCAAATGCGAGGGCGTCTATGAATTCGGCGCGGAAGGGATCAAACTCATATTGAAGGTTGGCCGCTGGCAATTGGACGGCTACAAGGAAATATGGGAATATCGTATTGATAAAGGGTTCCGGCTTGCGTTCAACGGCAATTCCGAAAGGGAAGGGCTTTATATCGTCAGCAGCGGGCTCTTCCGCATGGAATTGGATGGCCGCGAAATCATCGTAGGCGCGGATGAAGAAGACATAGTCAGGATCCCGCCGGGCGCCGTGTACGCTTTCACGGCATTGTCCGAAGACTCAGCCATACAGGATTTCAACGTGGCTTGCCAGCTGTTCCGGCTGCTCGAAATGGTGGAGGCGGCGCGGGATTATTTCCCGGAAAAGCTTCAGGAGCAGGCGTACATGGAGTACTTGTTAGAAGCGAACAAGGTCGTCGCGTTTGAAAGCTTTGGGAAGGAAGGAAACGAATGAGCAAAGAGAAACATACTATTTATGGCCCGATATTGATCAAGCCTGACGATGAACTGAACCTGCTGCCGCTTGTGGAGACATGCGCGCATTGCTATATCCTGCCGGAAGGGCGGACCATCGGGAACGAGCTGGGGGAAGTCACCTATATCAAAGACGCTACGATCCCTTACCATGACCACGAATGGGGATACGAATGCTTTACGATCATGGGTGGTGAAGTAGACGCGTATATCAACAACAAGTATTTCGTGCTCGAGCCGGGCGACATGTTTTTCATCAAACCGCATGTGATGCATGGTTTTGTCAGCAGGACGGAGGGCTGTCGCTGGCGGGAGATGTTTGAGGATATCCGGATGTACTTTGGCGTCGACATCGAGGTCAAGATGTCGGAACAGGAATGGTACAAGGGTTTTCACGAGGATCCGGAGGGCCAGAAGCGGCTGATGGAAGCGCTGGGGGATTACTACAGGGATTTCCCGGTGTTCGAGGAAGCGGACAAATATACCGTACCGCAGGTCATGCCGCAGGACTCGCCTGTCCGCGTATTTGAGACAGAAATAGGGCGGTTCGATCTGCGCGTGCCCAGGTGGGACTATGACGGGATCAAGGAAGTGTGGGATTTCCGGCCGAAACAAGGCCTGGGTATCGATTTTTCCGAGCCCTTTGCCGATTACCCGCTCTACATCGTCATCGAAGGGGAAATGACGGTTGAATGCGACGGCAAGGTTTACGAAGGCCGCAAGGGGGATATGATTCATATACCTCCATGGCATATCCACAGCATCACTTTCCCCGCCGCTGACACGGTGATCCAGATCTGCAATGAACAAAGCCAGCTCCTGCATATCCTGGAGCATTTCCGCTCCGTCTCGACAAACGGCTTCGAGGCTTTGAGTGACTGGAAGGGCTGTGTAGAGCCGGTTCTGCGCGGATTCAACAATTGGGTGACCGCGGTTTC
>Ga0123357_10000746_pt1 | contig 32751 bp, 25 predicted proteins | sample TergutEmb28metaG_FD_89873 | JGI IMG/M metagenome (GOLD analysis project Ga0123357, IMG submission 89873) | Embiratermes neotenicus P4 segment gut microbial communities from Petit-Saut dam, French Guiana - Emb289 P4 | ecosystem: Host-associated > Arthropoda: Insects > Digestive system > Gut ... | reverse complement strand
GTACGCGACAGTGCCGCAATACTCTTTAATCCTGTACCTTCTTCGTACAATCGAATAATAGTTCTCTATTTGTTCATTTTAATAAATTTGTTGGACATAATCTCCTGCTTTTTTCTAATAGCTCATAAAATTTTACCTAAAAATCCTTAAATGAACAACTTTTTTATTTCCCTAAAACTGAGGGGGCAATTTCCTCCGTTTTTATGGGGGCAGTTTAAGCGTTTTTTCCAGTATGTCAGGAAGCGCTGTTTGTGTTTTTTCCTCTTCCGGAACTTGTGGTTGTGGCGCCTGCGGCGCTTTTGCGGGAGCGACTATTAAATTTCGGTTGCAAAAATACAGTAAATTTCTGATAATAATATTCGTATATCAAATAGTTATGTTACCTTTGCCTTAAATTAGTCAAAATATGAATAATATAGGCTTAAATATTAGAAAACTAAGAGAAAAGAAAGGTTTTTCTCAAGATTTTATTGCCGGAAAATTAGGTATCAATCAAAGTACTTATGGCAAACTTGAAAGAGATATGTCGAATATCACATTAGGCAAATTGTATAAAATATCAGAAGTGCTTGAAGAAGATATTACAACTTTACTTGATATAGGCAAGAAGAATATTTTCAACAATCAGACCAATCAAGGTAACGGATATGTAGAGACCATCAACAATGATTACAAAACAATGACTGAGGTATTGAAATTGGCTTATGAAAAAAGACGGGCAAATTAACCTTCTAAAAAATCTTCTGAAAAAGAAATAATAATTCTCAATTCTCATATTATTATGGATGTAAAAATTGAACAGTCGTGGAAAGAGCGGTTGGTTCCCGAGTTCGAGAAATCCTATTTTCGGACGCTAACGGATTTTGTCAGGCAAGAATACGCTACTCATAAGATTTATCCCAAAGGAAGTTTGATTTTCAACGCTTTTGATAAAACGCCTTTTGACCGGATTAAAGTGGTTATTTTGGGACAAGACCCTTATCATGAGCCGGGGCAGGCGCACGGATTGTGTTTCTCCGTCAACGACGGCATCGACTTTCCGCCTTCGCTCCAAAATATTTATAAGGAGTTGGAAGACGATTTAGGTATTCCGCCCAAGACTTCTGGCAATTTGGAACGCTGGGCGGAGCAGGGCGTTTTGTTGTTGAATGCAACGCTGACCGTTCGCGCACACCAAGCCGGCTCGCACCAGCAAAAGGGATGGGAAGAATTTACGGATGCCGTCATTCATCGTGTTGCCGAAGAAAAAGCGCATGTCGTTTTTATTCTTTGGGGAGCATACGCGCAGAAAAAAGGAGAGTTTATTGATCCTTTCAAGCACCGGATTTTGAAATCGGCGCATCCTTCGCCGCTTTCCGCTTATCGGGGTTTTTTCGGGAGTAAACCTTTTAGTAAGACGAATCAATATCTCGTTCAAACAGGACAAACGCAGATTGAATGGTGAATACGGCTCCGCCTGACCAGCACTTGTAGCTCTCTAATATTTTTTATACCTTTGTTCCGTTCCATATTATTAATTTTTACAATGAGAAATCTATTTTTCACTTTAACTCTTTCCCTTTTAGCCGCCTTATTGAATGCGCAAAACGGGAACAATCCGATTCAATTGAGAGATATTGTCGAACGGAAATACGCTTCGCAAGGCGTGGACGAAATGCGCCCGATGCCCGATGGCGAATCCTATACGATGCTGAGCCGCGACGGGAAAGCGATTCTTAAATACGCTTACAAAACCGGTAAAGTTACCGATACCTTGTTTTACACAAAGACCGTTCGTGAAACCCAATTGGATAAAATCGAAGGTTATTTGATAAGCAGCACCGGCTACCGGATTCTGGTCTGGACGAATAAAGAGTATATTTATCGCCGTTCGTGGAAAGCCAATGTCTATGATTATGATGTCAGGAGGAATTATTTGAAACCGTTGTCCGTCACCGAAGGGAAAATCATGATTCCTACCTTTTCACCCGATGGAAGAATGTGCGCTTTCGTAAGAGATAACAATATCTGGCTGAAGAAGTTCGATTATGATACAGAATCGCAGGTGACGAAAGACGGCGAAGCTGGGAAAATCCTGAACGGAATAACCGATTGGGTTTATGAAGAAGAATTCAGGGCAACCAACCTGATGTCGTGGTCGATCGACAGTCAGTTCCTTGCTTTTGTTAAATCAGATGAATCGGCGGTTCCGATGTATGGTTTCACACGTTACAACGGAAAACTTTATCCGGAAACGTATTCCTACAAATATCCCAAAGCGGGGGAAAACAATTCGACGGTTGGCGTTTATGCTTATAGCGTTGAAACAAAGGATATTAAAAAAATAAATATCCCGATGGATGCCGATGGTTACATTCCCATTATCCGCTTTACCGAGAATATAGACCAATTAGCGGTGATGACTTTGAACCGGCATCAAAATCAATTCAATATGTATTATGCCAATCCGAAATCAACTGTTGCCCGACTGGCTTTTAAAGACGATAGTAAGAGTTATATTGATCCCGATTGGATAGCAGCTATTTATTTTACAAAGGATAATTTTGTATATGTCAGTGAAAAAAATGGATTTTCCCATGCTTATTTATATACAATCAACGGCATTCAGGAACGGCAATTGACTTCCGGACAGTGGGACGTTACGGCGCTTTACGGTTATAATCCCGTAACGAAAACGGTGTATTACCAATCTGCGGAGGAAAGTCCTTTGCGCCATTCGGTTTATAAAATTGATTTCAAAGGTGTTAAAACAAAATTATCAACAAAGGAAGGAACCAATTCGGCGGATTTCAGCAGCAATTTACAGTATTTCGTCAATACGTTTTCCAATGCGACTACGCCGGCTGTTGTTTCTATCAATGATGAAAAAGGGAAACAACTCGTTCTGTTGAATGATAATTCCGAGCTGCAAAGCCGCCTTCAAGCGCTTCGATATCCGCAAAAAGAATTTTTCACTTTCACTACTTCGCAAGGGGTTGTTTTGAACGGATGGATGATGAAGCCGGTCAATTTTGATCCGAACCGGAAATATCCGGCGTTGATGACTCAATACAGCGGTCCCGATTCGCAGGAAGTGTTAGACAAGTTCGGAATAGATTGGGACGTTTATTTAGCTTCACAGGGTTATGTTGTTGTGTCGATTGACGGACGCGGCACAGGCGCCCGCGGCGAACAGTTCAGAAAATGTACCTACCTGAATTTGGGCAGTTTGGAGTCAGACGACCAGATTTCCGGAGCGCAATATTTGGGCAGCCTGCCTTATGTCGATAAAGACCGGATTGCTATATGGGGCTGGAGCTACGGCGGGTACAATGTTCTGATGGCAATGAGCCGCGGCAACGGCGTCTTTAAAGCCGGAGTAGCAATTGCACCGGTTGTCGATTGGCGATTTTATGACTCAGTTTACACAGAACGATTTATGCGAACTCCTAAGGAAAATGAAAGCGGTTACAATGCTTCATCGCCCCTGAAATTGGCGAATAATTTGCAGGGACGGTTGTTGCTGATTCAAGGCACAGCCGACGATAATGTGCATTTTCAAAATTCGATTTATTACATGCAAGCGTTGGAAGAAGCCGGTAAACAGTTTGATACGCAAGTCTATCCGGATAAAAACCACAGCATTTTAGGCGCAAATACAAGGCTTCATCTCTACAATCGCATCATTGATTTTTTGAACAGGAATTTGTAAATGGAAGTATTGAATGAACATGTCCGGAAGCCGGATTGGTTGCGGGTACATTTGGGAAACAACCGGCAGTTTTCGGCAACGGGAACGATTGTCGCATCTCAAAATTTACATACGATCTGCCAAAGCGGAAGATGTCCGAACTTGGGCGAATGTTGGAATCAAGGAGCCGCCACGTTTATGATCGGCGGTGATATCTGCACACGTTCCTGTAAGTTCTGCAATACGAAAACCGGAAAACCTTTGCCTTTGGATCTGGAAGAACCGGCGCGCGTGGCGCAATCAATCTGGAAATTGAATTTGAAACACGCTGTGATTACTTCCGTTGACCGCGACGACTTGCCGGATTGCGGCGCCGGACATTGGGCGGAAACCCTGCGGCAAATCAAAATGTATAATCCTCAAACCACTTTGGAAGCGCTAATTCCCGACTTTGGAGGAGAGACAAAAAATATTGCCGACGTAATTGCGACAGCGCCGGAAATTATTTCGCACAACATGGAAACCGTTCGGCGGCTGACTCCGCTTGTGAGGAGCGCTGCCCGTTATGAGCGGAGTTTAGCGGTTCTGAAACAAATCGGTGAATCAAGCGTATTCGCTAAATCGGGATTTATGCTCGGATTGGGTGAAACGGAAGAGGAAGTATTTGAATTAATGGAAGATATATTGTCTGCCGGCTGTTATTTCCTGTCTATCGGACAATACTTGCAACCGTCCCGAAAACATTTGCCGGTGAAGGAATATATTCATCCGGAAATATTTGAAAAATACAAGGAAAAAGCCTGTTCTTTGGGATTTAGACATGTAGAGAGCGGTCCCTTGGTTCGTTCGTCGTATCGTTCGGCGGAATATTTGAAGCAAATAAGGTAGAGTCAATCGTTCAAGAATCCAACCATTTATTTACTAATTTGTCCAATATTCCGGCATAATAGAAAGGAACATTGTACAGATTAAACAATTTCCCTTTAGGGGTTGTGATATTATCAATCGAAAATTTTCCCGACCAAATGCGGATAGCAGTCCGATGTTCAACCTCATCCATAAACAAGTGTAACGAGCGAAGTTTTGAATTATGTCCCGATTTCACTTCAACCGGAATTACTTGATTGTCGTGCTGTACGATAAAGTCTATCTCCGCATCGGAACCGGGTACATTTCGCACCCAGAAATTTCTTTTAGCTAAAAAATTGGTATTTCCCGATAAAAGTTCTTGCCCGACAATATGTTCTGCGACTTTCCCGCGCCAGACATCCGCTATATCTTTAACGCTAAAGATTTCTTTTTGTATTCCTGCTACGTAATTTACAATACCGGTATCCAGCCACAACAGCTTTGGCGAACGTTTCAATTCCGATATAACCGGAACTCGATATCCGCTATAGGGATAAACCATTTCGAGCAGCATCGCCTTTTCCAGCAGCCGGAATGCTTCACCCACTTCCCTTGAACGATAATCAGATTCTCCAAAACGCTCAAATTTAATTCGTTGCATAGCATAATTCCACCCTGTATTTAAAATATGACGAAGGATGTGGCGCATACTGTCAGTCGGGGCATATTTCTCAGTATCATCCTGATAACCTGATAATAACGTATTGTAAATTCTTCCCAATGCAAGAATGTCCTTATTTTCAGCATATTCGGCAACTACTTCGGGCATACCTCCAATGAGCGCATATTGATTAAACAAATTAATTGCAATTGAATGAACCGATTCCGGTATTTCTCCCGCCCATTGAGCTTTCTGCAGTCCGGTATTCCCCATAGCGCCGATAAATTCGTTGAATGAGCAAGGATGTACAGCCATATACTCGACCCTGCCTACCGGAAAAGAGATATGTTTACCAATAAGACTTTCGAGTAGCGACCCCGCTGCAATAACATACAGCCAAGGCGTTTTTTCGTAAAAATATCTCAGGAGCGATACTGCACGCGGTGAATTTTGAATCTCGTCTATAAATAAAAGTGTAGGCATATTTTTTCTTTCCTTTCCGTTGACAAGGTATATTCCTGTCAGAAGCGTATCCATATTTTCATAGCTTTCAAAAAGCTGGATATGTTCCGGTTCATCGAGATTCAATTTTAGATAGATTGCAAAATTTTGTCCGAATTCATCTACTAATGTGGTTTTGCCAACTTGACGAGCGCCGCGCAAAACAAGCGGCTTCCGTTTCTTTCGTTTGCTCCAGTCATTTAAATCGCTGATAATGTTTCTGTTAATCATATACTTGTAATAAAATACCGGTACAAATATACTAAATTTGTAATAAAATACCGGTATAAACATGTAAAATTTGTAATAAAACAACGGTATAAACATGCAAGATTTGTAATAAAACAACGGTATAAACATGCAAGATTTGTAATAAAACACCGGTATGCCATCAAACTTTCTTTGCCGGCGCACCTCTGAAAACGGTATTGGCAGGCAATGTTTCGCTTTTCATCAATACGGACAAGGGCTCAAGAATTGAGTGATCTTCCATTACCGAATCGTACAGAACAACTGCCATGCCTCCAACGCTGCACCCTTTGCCGATGGTCACGTTCGACATTTTCATCACACGGTCTTCAAACAGATGCGTTTGCAACGTGCAGTTGTCGTTTACTACACTGTCGTCGCCAAGATGTATAAGATCAAATTCCGTTATTTGCGTCGTGAACAGACAAGCGCGTTTTCCAATCCTGCAACCCAACAATCGAAGCGGATATTTGATAAACGGCGTACCCATAAGCATATTCAGAAAGAAGAGGACAAGGAAATTTTCATACAGTCCTGTTACTAATTCGCTCCGCCACACAAAATTACTCCATAACGGCTTTTTTGACGGCTTATATTTGCCTACTATCAGCCACTTGAAAAGGGCGGTAATGAAAGTGGCAACTACACCGGCGCTCAAATAAAAAAAAGGAAAAATAAGAAGAAGATCGTCTAAATTTTCTTCAACTTGCAGATAAGACACAATGTTGGTTATCAGTGAAGCAAGCAAGATAAATAGCGTTGCCGGCAATACGACGCGGAAAAATTCAATGCTGTAGCGCAACGCAAAAAGTTTCCGAGATGGATTATACGTTCTCTCGACGGGGAAATCATGATTAATATCCCGATTTGGTAAATAAACTGCCGGTGAACCAAACCATGAGGTACCGGATTTAACCGGAAGGTCTTCCTTTTTCATTTTCGACAGGACGCCCACCAGCGCATTATCTTTGATGACCGTTCCGGGACTTATCACGGCGCTGTTCCCGACAAATGAACGATTTCCAATATAGGTTTTTGCTATCGTAATATAGCCGTTCCTGACATGCGAAGCGCCTACCGAAACCGAATCGGCGAGAAAACATTCATTACCGGTTACGAGTAAATCGGGGGAAATAAATTCAACAGTCGATATTTCAACCCGTTTACCCATCTTTACACCCAACACTTTAAACCACTTCTGAAGATAAAGCGTAGTATATAACGTACCGATAACCTGCAAACTTAATTTCATCAATTGGTCGAAAAACCATTTCTTATAGTAAAATAAACTGTTAACCGGATATTTTCCTTCTTTGATATTTCCAAGCAGTATCCACTTAATCAGGGAAATAATGGAGGTTAGAAGCAGTATAAACGAAACGCCAACGCCGATGGTAAGCCACAGGAAAGCACGGTTATCACTGGAATAATCAACATGGGTGATAAACATCATTCCCGGGAAATAAGCAATCATTGTTATCAACGGAATAATGAAGGTACTTGCTAAAAACAGGAATCCGGTTTTCACATTCCACAACTTACAGGTTTCAGGTTTCTCATTCCTGCCTGTCCTGATGGCAGGCGATCCTCCCCAATTTTCATTGGCAGGAATAACCATGTTTTCGGGAACAGAAGTCAAGTCGTCGATTGATGAATTTGCTTCCATTCGGCTATTCTGCGACAGACTGCAGCGCGTACCGATAAATACATTGTCTTCAAGTTCGATACTTCCGATATGCATGTAGCCGTCAGAAATGTTGTAACCGCGTATATGCGTATCTGTGCAAATGCTGACATTATTACCGATAGTCAGCAAATCATAGACCGAAACCGCTGAAGTATTGATATAGGTGTCACGACCTACTTTAGCTCCTAAAAGTCGAAGGAAAATATTCATCAATGGCGTTCCTGTAAAGTAGGTGACAGGACAGATATGAACGATTTGATCGGTCAGCCAAAACCGAAAATAGTAGCTGCCCCACAGTTTATATTTGCCCGGCTTTATTTTACCCATAACTAACCACTTAAATACAATGGCAAATGCCGATAACACCGGCAGCAAGGCAAAATACATCAGAAGCATCATGCTTAGCGAATAAATAATTTCACCTGTCCACTGATAATAATAAGAATATACAAAGAATGGACCCAACCATTCCAATCCAAACAGGAACGCAATCAACACCATCGCTATGCCTTGAAAAAACGCGCAAGTATAATAGCTCCAATTGGAAGGAGTATAGATTTCCCGCTCTTTTTTAACCGGTTCCGCTTTTTGTTGCAAATGCCGTTTTTCCAATTCTTTAGCTAAATCGGAAAGAACAGGCTGTTTATACATATCAACAACCGACATTTCTTCAAATACCGGATTTTCACGTAATTGAGAAGTAATGACGGCGGCAAGCAGCGAATGACCTCCCAAATCGTTGAAAAAATTGTCATCCATCGAAATATCGTCCCGTTGGATATGTTCGGCGATAACTTTCACTATCGCGCGTTCTATTTCGGTAGAAGGCGGAATTATTTCCTTTTGGGAAGAAAACGCCAAAGGAATTTCGGGCTTAGGCAAGCGTTTCCGGTCAATTTTCTGACTCGAAGTCATTGGTAATTCATCAATCAGGTCGAGCGTGGACGGTATCATGTAATAAGGAAGCCTTGTCCGGAGCAAGTTAGCAATTTCATCTCTGTTTATATCATTGTTAGGAGCGACGACGTAGGCTGCTAACTGTTGAGTTTCCATGTCCAGATTAACGGCGGCGGCTTGCACTCCTTTGCAGATCAGCAACAATGCTTCAATTTCGGCAAGTTCCACGCGGAATCCTCTGACTTTTACCTGAGCGTCTGCTCTGCCGATAAATACAATTTCTCCTTCGGAATTGTATTTGGCAAGATCGCCTGTCAGGTAATATCTTTTCGTTGTTCCGTCAAACTGATCGGTTTCGATGAATTTCTTAGCCGTAAGCTCCGGTTGGTGAAGGTATCCGCGTGCAATGCTTTCTCCGCCTATCAGAATTTCGCCGGCTTCTTCTCCTTCGACCAATTTCAGATCGTCGGTTACGATTAGCACATCGTATTCAGGAAGCGGGCGTCCGATTGTAACAACTTTGTCAGGTTGCAACACTGAATAAGTGGCAACTACCGTAGCTTCTGTCGGACCGTAGGTATTAAAGACAATCCTGCCTTCTTTGCACCACCGGTGAGCCAAGTCCATTGAACAAACTTCACCTCCGAAAATGAGTATTTTCAATCCGGGAATATCTTCCCTGACCATCGAAAGTAAAGTTGGAGCACAGGATAAAAAGTTAATTTTCAAACTGTTCAGGATAGATGAAAACCGGTCGCCCGAACGCATGATGTCATAAGTCCCGACAACCAGCGTAGCGCCAACCGACAAGGTCAGCCAGATTTCTTCGACCGACGCATCGAACGAGATGGAGAATCCCTGTAACGAACGGTATGAATGATCAATGGGATAAATTTTCAGGGCGTTACGGATATAATTTGTTGCGTTGCGATGTTCAATCAAAACTCCTTTAGGTCGTCCGGTAGTGCCTGAAGTATAAATAATGTAGCACAAATCATTGGCAGAACGGTTGGGTACATCCGGCTTGGTATCGGGATAATCATCTAATTCCCACAATTGATTGTTAATGTTAAATATCAGAAAATCATTCAGTTGGGAAGAAATACGTTCCAATATCTCATTTGCTGTGATAATCAGTTTGGCGCCCGAATCCTCCATAATAAAATTAACCCGCTCGGCTGGGATTTCGGGGTCAAGCGGGATATAAGCTCCGCCTGCTTTCAAAATGCCTAACATGACAATATACACTTCTGCACAGCGGGGAAGCAGTATCACTACTTTTTCTTCGGGTACAATTCCTTTTTCTCTTAAATAATGAGCCAGTTTATTGGACAGCGCATCGACTGCCGAATAGGAATAAACTTTTGAGCCTTGTTCAATAGCTATCGAATCGGGATATTTCTTTGCTGACACTTCGAAAAAGCCGTCTAACAACAATGAATTTTCCATGCTTCTTATTTATTGGCACGCTGCAAAAGTACATCTTTTTTCAGAGGAATGATTGGATTTAACTTTTTTTATGCGAGGGAAACATTTCACTTCCCCAATGCTATCGCAATTGCCAATACATGAAAAAAACTCCCTCCCATAACAAAAAGGTGAAAAACCGAATGAATGTAAGGAATCTTCTTAAAAGAGTATAAAATCGCTCCCAATATATACGATACTCCGCCGGCAATTATATACCAGAGAACATCTAATGTTTTCGTGGAATTAAGCGTGTCGAAAAGCGGCTTAAACGCCACACAGACAACAAGTCCCATAGCAACATAACAAATTGTTTCGATCCGGTTGCCCATCCCTTTCCCTTTAAAACTGATATAGGAACCTGTTAAAGCGGCAATCCATGCTACGAAAAAAAGCGTCCAGCCCCAGAATGCGATATTGCGAAGAATGGTCAGGGTAAAGAAAGTGTAAGTTCCTGCAATATGAAAATAGATTGCGACATGATCGAATTTCCGCAGGGTCGCTTTTTGCTTTCCTTCTCTGCAAGCATGATAAAGGGTTGAGGCGATGTAAGAAAAAAGCATACAGGCAATGTAGATTGATACGCTGCTTACTGCCCAAAAATCGTCGGAGCGGAGCGCTTTCAGGAAGAGCCAGACGCCTGCCGCTGTTCCTAAAAGGATTCCGAAGCCATGGGTAGCGGCGTTGGCGATTTCTTCGTTGCGGATGTATTGTTTCAAATTGATAATGTATCATTGCTATTCTGAGCAAAAATAAGCATTATTCTAAAAATGACCCGTATTTTTAAAATAAAATTTCTGTTATTCTAAAAAATAGCGCTGAAATTAGAATAAGTGATTGTTTATTCTATATTCTATTGTTCAGTTTTTTCATTACCGTCTCTAATAATTAGCAATTCATAATTAAATTCTGAGCATTTTTGCAAAGTTATGAAATGAAAACAGATACCATTAATCAAAAAATAAAAATTGTCGTATTGAATTATTTGCTTATTTTTGTATATACAAAAGAAATCTCATAGGGTATTTCCCTGCTGACTGGTCATAAAACCAGTAACAAGATTATTCACAATTAAAGCAGATAAAGAAATGGAAACACGTATTAAACGAATCGGTATTGCAACATTATTTGTCCTGCTGTTTGCGGGAATTACCGACGTATTTGCCGGAAACGACGACAGCTATTTTACAGTCAGCGGAGTTGTAAAAGACAAATCGAGCAAGAAAACGCTGGAATATGTCAACATCTCCGTGCCGGGAAGTAATCTGGGCAGCATCACAAACGAAGATGGTATTTTTACGCTCAAAATCAGAGATTCTATTCAGGCGAAAGAAGTTGAATTTTCCAGAATCGGTTATTTTAGCGCCCGCATTCCCATTGATGGGAAAGATTTATTGGGACAAACGTTCTATCTTGAGCCGAACGAAAAACAATTGAAAGAAATTGTTATCGAGAGTTGGGAAAACCCTTCGGATTTAGTAAAGGCAGCGCTTCGGCGAATTGATAACAACTACAGCAATAAGCCCAATATGCTCACCGGATTTTACAGGGAAACCGTACAAAAAAGAAAGAAGTTTATCAATATTTCCGAAGCGGTTATCAATATATTTAAAAGTCCGTATGCGAATGATATGAATAACAGTAGCGATAGGGTACAAATTTTCAAGGGACGTAAATTATTAACTACCAACGTGAGCGACACATTAGCCGTGAAACTGCTGGGCGGTCCGAACCTGTCCGTTTATGCCGATTTAGTCAAAAATGCGGATTTCCTGTTTGATGAAGAATCCTTATCCAATTTCAATTTCAAAATAAAAGATTCAAAATTTTTAGACAATCGCCAGCAATATGTCGTTTCGTTCGAGCCTGCCGTAATCCTGCCTTATCCTCTGTTTTACGGAACGTTGTATATCGACAGGGAAACACTGGCATTTACGCGGGCGGAATTTTACTTGGATATGAAAGACCGGGTTAAGGCTACGGACGTCATCTTGCGGAAAAAGCCGGCGGGACTTCGATTCAAGCCCGATGAAGTCTTTTTTATCGTTTCTTATAAACAGCGGGAAGGTAAAAGCTATTTGAATTATATTCGTAACGAAGTGCAATTCAAATGCGACTGGAAGCGCCGGCTGTTTTCAACCAACTATACGGTAGTGAGTGAGATGGTTGTAACCGAAAGCAGGGAAGAGCATGTAAGCAACATTCCGCGTAAAGCGTCGTTCAACGTGAATGAGTCGCTAAGCGATAAGGTAATGGATTTTTATGATAAGAATTATTGGGGAGCGTACAATATTATTGAACCTACCGAATCGTTGGAGTCGGCGGTTAATAAGTTGAAAAAAGAGTATAAATGACAATTAGCCTGTTGATTTTCAAGCAAATAAAAGACGGAGATATTCACGCGTTTGAAACGCTCTTTCGTTCCTGCTACGAACCGCTGTGCCGTTACGCCTGCCGGTTCGTCGAAAATATGGATATTGCCGAAGAAATCGTACAGGATTTATTTTATGTTCTTTGGAAAGACAGGCAAAATTTGAATATTTTTACTTCAGTCAACGGATATTTATATCGTTCCGTCAAAAATAAGTCGCTTCAACAGCTTGAAAAAGAGACGGTACGTGATGCTTACCGGACGACGGTCGCCGAAAATACATCAATAGAAATCAGAACTCCGCAGGAAGAATTAGAATACAAAGAGTTGGAGCAATTGATATGGGAAACCTTGCGCCAATTGCCCGAACGCCGGCAAAAAATATTCCGTATGAACCGGATACAAGGGAAAAAATACAACGAAATCGCAGAGGAACTTAATATATCCGTAAAAACAGTAGAAGCCGAAATCAGTAAGGCGCTTCGGTTATTACGCGCCAATTATAAATCAGTCAATAATATAACGAAATAAGAATTTAGAAATTCAAAAGCATGAAGCAAAACGAAGATACAACCTGTTCAATTGATGTGAACAAAGCATGGAACAGTCTCTATGCAAAATTAGAAAATGACCGGCTGCTGACCGGCGAAACAGGGCATTTGCCTGACCGGCGATGGAAAATACCTCTTTCATGGGTCGCTATCGCCGCCGCTGTTTGCATCGCAGTGATTTCCTCTATCTTTTATTTTCCGCATAACAGGGAAAATCGGTTATTGGTTCTGCAAAACATGGAAAGTTCCGGCACATTGGTTACTACGCTTGAAGACGGCTCAACCGTTTATTTGGCAGCCGGCGCAACGATTTCCTGGCCATCGGCTTTCGCTAAGAATCAGCGAAAAGTGGAACTGAACGGAAATGCTTTGTTTAGCGTGACAAAAGATGAAAATCGTCCTTTCATTATAGAAACGAATGAAGGTATGACGATTGAAGTAATTGGAACTGTTTTTGCGGTTCAATCCTCCCCCGGTAAGCCGTTTGCGGTTTCCGTAAAACAGGGAAAAGTGAACGTTCATTCCAAAAGTGATAATCGTGTTGTTCCTTTAGTAGCGGGGGAAACGGTTCAAAAAAATGCGGATGGGCTGAGTAAGTTCAAAATCACTAATTCCCAATTATTCAGCCGTTTTACGGAAAAAATGTGTTTCAAAGATGAAAAACTGAATACGATTGTTCATGCTATTAATACGGTTTATGGCTCTCCTGTCGTAATCGCCGACAAATCATTAAGCGAAAGAATGTTAACTGTTACTTTTGAAAATGATTCCGTAGAAACGATGACGCATTTAATTTGTATGGCATTGAATTTGGAACAGGTAAATAAGCAGGACACTGTTTTTATCAGGCAATTGTCGAAATAGATTTATGAAAAGTTGTTTCATAGGAATTATTTGTCTTGTTGGCTATTGTTCTCTGACAAAGGCGGAAGATATTCTCAGCCGAGAAATACAATTACCTAAAACGAAAGAAACAACTTATGAATTGCTGAACCGGATTACCGACCTGACCGGATTTACTTTTGTTTACGATAGCGATGTTATCAGTAGCGAGAAAAAAATCAAGTTCCCCGGAGGAACCTGCACCTTGCGCCAATCTATTTATCGGATAACTCAAGACCCTGATATTCAAATCAAAGTAGTCAACCGGCATATTCTTTTGTATAAAAAAGAGCCTGTGCCTGCAACCGACGATAATTTTATGCCGGCAGCAAAGGACAGTCTGAATTTTATTATTGCAAAAGCTACCGTTCGGGACGCTGAAACCAAAGAGCCTGTACCTTATGTTTCCGTGAGTATCGCCGAAACCGGCATTGGAACCATCACCAATCAATCGGGCGAATTTATGCTCAAAATACCGTTTGCCGACTCCATTCAAAATCTTTATATTTCGCATGTCGGCTATAATCAACAAACGATTCCGGTAGAATTGTTCCTGAATAACATGGTGGATATTTATCTGAAAACAAAAATTGTTCCGCTTGAAGATGTTATTGTCGGGATAGTCAATCCGCAGAAAATCGTGAGGGAAATGCTTAACAGCCGGACTGTTAACAATCAGACCGAGCCTGTTTATTTCACGAACTTTTACAGAGAAGGAGTAGAAAAGAAGAAAACGCTCGTCAGTTTGACCGAAGCGGCGCTCCGGATTTATAAAACCGGTTTTGAATCGTCAGCCGACGACCAAGTCAAACTATTAAAAATGAGAAAAATAAGCAATAATGATGTAAATGATTCCATTGTCTTGAAAATGAGGGCTGTCATTGATGCCTCTTTGCGCCTTGACATTCTCAAATACATTCCCGATTTTCTTGATTTGGACAATGATAATCCATACAACTACACCAAAATAGACATGGCTGTAACCGATTCCAGCCTTGCGCATGTCATCGCTTTTGAACAAAAACCCGGCATTACGTCGCCGCTTTATAAAGGCGAGCTTTATATCGACGCCAATAACAGCGCTTTATTAGCTGCTCATTTTGAAGTCAATCCGCAATATGTGGATAAAGCGGCAGATTTGTTTGTACTCAAAAAACCGAAAGGAGTTGACATCAAACCCGAAAATGCCGATTATTCTGTTTACTTTAAATATTGGAACGGAAAGTATTATCTGAACCATATACGGGGAGATTTAACTCTCAAAATCAAGAAAAAGAAAGTTTTTTTTCAGCCGTCCAAATCCATTCATACTTTTTTTGAAATGGTTGTTTGTAAAATTGATACCCTTGATGTGAAGCGGTTTCCAAACAAAGAAAGTATCCCGACCCGCAACGTATTTTCAGAAACGAAATTTCAGTACGATAGTCGCTTTTGGGACGATTTCAATGTCATTTTGCCGGAGAAAGAGTTGAATGAGGCGATTGGCAGGATTTCTTTGAAGATTGAGGAGATGGAGTGAAACATAATAATGTTAAATTTTCAGGTTTCACGGAAAATAATTGAAAATTCATTTTGATATTCAAATGAATATCATTACATTTGTAGCGTAATAATTAAAGAAACCTTGACGTGATGAAATATTCAGAATTAGAACGAGAATTAAAATCATTCGGTTGCCGATGGCACGAAAACGGTGCGAGACATCCGATTTGGATTAGTCCAATTACAGGTAACAAATTCCCGATGAGTTACCATAAAAGTGAAGAAGTTAGATCGGGAACATTAAAAAGTATATTAACAAGCGCAGGAGTTAAACCTTGACTTCCGCCTAAAATAGAAAAAAATGATTAAAGTAAAAGCATTTATTGAACGTGGAAATGACGGAACCTACGGCGTATATGTCGATTTGGAAGAAAAACGCTTAAATTACACCGTCATTGGCGATGGAGAGACCGTAGAAGAAGCAATCGAAGATTTCAAGGGTTGTTACGAAGATATGAGAAAATCTTTTGAACGTGACAATCAATATTTTCAGGAAGTTGAATTTGAATTTCATTATGATACCGCTTCTTTCTTAGAGTTTTATACAACATTTTTCTCGTTAGCAGGGTTATCGCGTCTGACCGGTATTCACAAAGGACAATTAAGTCATTATGTTACAGGCGTCCGAAAACCGAGCAAACAAACTATCAGGAAAATTGATACATCAGTTCATAGTTTTGCAAAAGGATTAAATCAAGTGCAATTCGTTTAATTATTACATTTTCGTTTGCACGAAAAAAGCTCCGCCTTTTTAGAGCGGAGCTTTATTTTTATCGGATTTTACAATTTTACCGGTTCTACAATGTATCCCGCTTTTTCCAACAAATTCAGCAATCCGTCTTCCCCCGCCAAATGTAAAGCGCCGACAGCAATGAAAGACGACTTCTCTTTCATTATCTCCGGAAGTTTTCCCATCCATGCCTGATTCCGGTCTTTAATCAGCGCTGCTGATTCCGAAGGGTCAGACGGACAAATTTTGTCATCTTCCAAATATTGCTGTTGCAGTTTATTCAGATCGCCCTGATTATAAGACTCAAGTTGTTCGGGTATCATAGCCATCATTTTATCCATATTTTTCAGACCGCACAACAAATCATTTGCCTGATTTTGTAAACTTGTCATGCCGAAAAGGACGCGGATTTGATCATCTACCGTTTCCAATCCCAAAACCGGTTTTTGTTCTTTCGTCGCTTCCGACTGAATATGAATATCCATGGTATTCATAGGATTGATACCCGGAAAATATTTCATGTAGGCAAAGACAATCACCGTCATTTGGATAGCTGATGGTTTTAATTTTCCGAAATTTCCTAATCCGGAACCGGCTACCAACGAACTTATTTTGTCGTTCACAAATTGGTAATCTTCATCGGAATAAAGCATTTTGTAGGTAGTGTCGGGGGTCATCATCATGGCTTGCTGCATTTGCATCTGCATTCCTGCCATATCTGTCATAACGACTTCGCCTACTGCTTGTTCGCAGGATTGAAAAGCAGCTGTAGCGCCGGGAATACTGTCGAAATATTCGCCGGGCTTCAAATGTAATGTTCCCAACAGGTAAGACGGTTTGGACAAATCTTTACCCGAAATTTTCCATAAAAGAGAACCCGATTTGCCTGTTTCGGTCTGCGCATACAAGCTGCCTGTTGCAATAATCAACAGGAGTAATAAAACTGTTTTTCTCATTTTGTTTATAATTATTAATTGTTTATAATTCTTCAAATTCTTTCAACTCTTCGAGATTTGTTTTTATCTTGTTAATATTGTTAAAATAGAGCTTTTTGTATAAAGAAGGGATTCCGATTGCTACGGCTATACACAGACATATCATGTAAATAATAAGCCACCAAACGATTTCCGAACCTATAGTCAGTTTGTAATACAAATAATACCAAATTCCTAAGTAAGGTATGCCAAAAGTCATTCCATATATTTTGAATTTTTGAATGATGTTCTGATATTTCAAAATCTTTTCCGAAACGTCTTTTACCGTCATAGTGGAAAAATCTATTCCTTTCAATAAACGATACAGATAAATTTCGAATGGTACAGCAAGTATGCACAAAAGCAAAAATATTAACGGATAAATTATGTAGTATCCTCCGGCTTCAAAAAATTTATACGAAAGAAAGCAAAAAATTAAACCCAAAGGTATCATAGCAAACATATAGAATTTTGAAATTCGAATCAGTTTTGTGAGAGCGCTTTTCCCGCTGTTTTTCAGCAATTCCTTTATCCGGTTATCGCTGACATGCTGTTTTTCTTTCAACAAGTCAATTTCACTCCATAATTTTTTTATATCATCAGGTTCCATAACATTCACATTTTTGAGATTTGTTTTAATTTTTCTTTGATTCGGTTGATTTTCGTGGATACATTCGTAGTGGTAATACCCATGATTTCAGCGATTTCCTTATACGGGCGGTCTTCTAACCAGAGGAGAATCAGCGCGCGTTCCAATTTTCCCAGCCGGTTGATACAGGCATATAATTCTGCAACGGTTTCGTTTTCTTCCACATAGACTTTAATGTCCGGCGTAATTTCTACGCAATCGGGGCGGCGTCGGGTGTTCCGGTAGAAAGAAACGCAGGTGTTCAAAGCGATACGGTAAATCCATGTTGACGGTTGACTTTCTTTGCGGAAATTTGGAAAGGACTTCCATAAATTCAACACAACATCTTGATATAAGTCGTCTAATGTCGTGTTCGCGTCCGTATAAAACGAAGCTACTTTATAGATGATGCGATTATAATCCCGCAACAGTTCTAAAAATTCCGCTTCTATTTTCTGTTTTTCCATACTTGTAACTTGTAAGTATAACATATTAGTCGCCAAAAGTATTTAAAATGTCACAAATAACCAAAAAAAGAAACAATCCCGACACTAATAGCGCAATAGTGTTCGGGATTGCATCACTCGCATTGACGTTTCAAAAGATTTTCAAACAAATCTTTGTGCCTTTTTGTATAATAATTAATTTGTTCCTGTTAATAATATTACAACAGATATGCCATGCTTTTATCTAAGTCGTTAAAAATTGTATATCAGCAGATTGCAATAAAATTTAGTATTTTTTCAACTGTAGAATTATGTAGAATTTCGAGGAAATCCGCCTCGTCCGGTTTACAAAAAATATCACTATCTTTGCGCTGTGGCAAAGAGTATTGAATATAAAATTCGGTTCAGGGCGGCGATTATCTATATTATTGTTGCTTTTGGAGTGATTGCGATGACGGTTTATCTTAATAATCTTCGCAAAAATATATCTTCTTTTCGCCTTGAGATTGAAAAGCAGCACACGGTTTTATCCGCTACCAACGATTTAATGTTCGCCGTGAACGATGCGCAATCAGTGGCAAGTTTCTATCTTTCAACAAAAAACATAAAATATTTCAATAGTTATAACCAATCAATTAATGTTATTGAGAAATTAATAGACGCCATTATCGAACTTAAGCCGAACGAAGATGAAAAGCTTCACCGGATTGAAACATTGCTTCGTAAGCAAGCTCAGAATATTAAAAAATTAAATCTTCAATTTGCAGGGAAAAATCCTGTAGCAATTATTAATGAGCGGCTTCAAACGTATAATCCTTCTTCGCCTGAAGATACTTTATACACGTTAACTGTCCGAAAGGATACGGTTATCAGCGCGACGCCAAGCAAAGGATTTTTTCAGCGGATCGGCGAGGTGTTCAAGCCAAGTAAAGATTCGGTTAAAATTGTTGAAAATCAATGGATAGATACTATCAGAGCGGTGAGAGACGATAATTTAATCATATACGAGGTTGGCGATATTGCACAGAAAGCACAGAAAGTGTATGAGGAAAATATCAAAATGATTGAGAAACAGGTTGGCGAACTTGTTGCTTCCGATAAGGAAATTGCTACGGAAGTGTCGGCTTTGCTTTTGGAATTTCATAAAGAAACGCTCGATTCAACGCTTTCGATTATTGATAACAGCGAGAAAGCGGTCAAGCGGAACTATCTTTTTTCGACCATCGGGGGAATTTTGGCATTGATTTTAATTCTGATTTTTATCAGTCTGATTATCACCGATATAAACAAAGGTCGAAAAGCTCGTATCGCATTGGAAGAGGCTAACGCACGCACGCGCCAAATTATGGAAAGCCGCCATCAATTGTTGCTCTCCGTATCGCACGACATCAAAAGCCCGCTCAATTCGATTCTGGGTTATCTTGCTCTGATGAAAAGCGATCCGAATGTGCGTTCGATGCAAAACTCATCGGAACATATTCTTTCGATGCTTGAGAATCTGCTGGGATTTTCGAGCCTCGAACAAGGTACGCTTCAGAAGAGCGTTTCGGATTTTAATCTTCGGGATTTATTCAGGGATATTTACGATATGTTTCTGCCGTTGGCGGGACAAAAAGCGCTTGCGCTGTCCTTTACGGCTGACGATATACGAATTCGGACGGATCGTGTAAAACTCAAGCAAATTGTGATTAATCTCGTATCGAATGCGATAAAATATACCAAAACAGGAACAGTAGATTTTAAAGCAGCATTTGAGAATAACGAGTTGAAAATGGAGATTACGGATACAGGCGTTGGCATTCCTGCCGAAAAATTGTCGGAAATATTTATGCCTTTCACCCGCGTTGAGGAAAATAATGTCCTTGCAGCAGGAACAGGTTTGGGAATGTTCGTTGTTGGAGGTCTTGTGGAATTGCTTGGAGGAAAAATTGATGTCTGTTCAAAAGTTGGGGAAGGTACGACTGTTACCGTCGCCATTTCTGCCGAACGTTCCCTGAAAGAAATACCGAAAGGAACGAAAAAAATTAAGATTTACGACGACGACCCTGTAGTTGTCAGAATGTTGTCGGATATGCTTTTGAGATTGGGACATCAGGTGGTCGGAAATGATAATGATTGCGACCTTATCATAACCGATATGGAAATGGGCGATATTTCGGGACTTGATATTTTGCACAGCGCCGGCGCAGTTCCTGTTGTGGTGATGACGGGGCGTGCTGATTTTTCAACTCAAAAAGCAAACGAGCTCGGCTTCGACGGATTTTTAGCAAAACCTTTTACGATAGACGATTTACGTGAAATTGCAGGCGAAAGCGACACGCTTGATGATTTTCTCGGAGATAACCGCGACGAGATTATGGCTCTTTTCCGGACCTCTACCGAAGAAAATTTTTCGATACTTCGGCAGGCGCTTGCCGACAACAATTTCAAACAGGCTCAGGCGACTTGCCACAAAATGTTTCCGATGTTTGCTCAAATGGGGTATCCGGTTGAGGAGCTTCGCAGAATGGACGCTCATCGCAGCGGGGAATACGACGGTTGGCAGGGGGATATTGGAAAAATACTTTCAATTAAAGTTTAATCCCATACAATTGCATCTTATTATAGAGCGTTTTGCGGTCGATTTTCAAAAGCTGCGCCGCTAAAGTTTTATTTCCTCTTGTTTTATGCAATACAATTTCAATCTGTTCTTTTTCATTGTTCGGTTGAAGCGCAAAATCCTCAACCTTAGGCTCGTTGAAAACAGGCAAATCGTCGGGAGTTATCTCGTTTCCCGAAGCAAAGAGTACGATACGCCTCACCACGTTGCGAAGCTCGCGAAGGTTGCCGCTCCAATGATGTTTTTCAAGCAAACGGATTGTTTCAGGAGTAAAACCTTGTATATCCCTGTCTAACTCTTCGTTTGCCTGCCGTAGAAATTCTTCTGCAAACAGTTTGATGTCATTCTTTCTGTCACGCAACGGCGGAATAAAAAGTGAAAACTCGTTGAGGCGATGATATAAATCTTCACGAAAGCGTCGATCGGTAATGGCGAGCTCCAAATCTTCGTTTGTTGCGGCAAGAATCCTGACGTCAATAGCTACATCTTTCGCTGCGCCAACACGACGTATTTTCTGTTCCTGCAAAGCCCGGAGCAGTTGCGCCTGCACTTCGTAATGCAAATTGCCAATTTCGTCCAAAAATACCGTGCCGCCGTTTGCCTGCTCGAAAACGCCTGTCTTATTATCAATTGCCGATGTAAACGAGCCTTTGAGGTGTCCGAAAAGCTCGCTTGGAGCAAGTTCTTTGGAAAGACTGCCACAATCGACTGCAATAAAAGGCTTATCTTTGCGGGGACTGAGGTCGTGAATCATCTTGGCGGCATATTCCTTTCCTGTGCCGCTTTCACCGAGAATCAATACCGACATCTTAGTCGGAGCAATCTTTAAAATATGCTCGTACATCTGACGGGCAAGTGCGCTGCTACCAAGAACAACGTCCGTCGAGGCTTTTTTCCCCTGTTTTATTTTCGGCTTCACCGGTTCGGCGGATTTTGCCAAAGCCTGTTCTATCTTCTCTTTGAGTATGCCCGGCACAATCGGTTTTTCGAGATAATCTTCTGCGCCTAATTTTATTGCTGACACAGCGCTTTGAACCTCCGCATAACTTGTCATGATGATTAAAGGAGTCATGATATTCTGCTCCCTCGCCCACTGCAAAAGCATAATGCCGTCGCCGTCGGGCAATCGCATGTCGCTAATAATGAGATTAAATTTGCTTTTTGCAAGCTCCTGTTTTGCTGTGGAAACCCTTGAACACAACTGCGTTTCGTAACTGTTACGCTCAAGCCAACCTTTGAGCATAGCGCCAAAAGCGACATCGTCTTCAATTATCAGAATCCTGCGTTTCATGGTACAAATGTAATAATTTTCAATAAATAATGCGTGCATATATTTTTTATTCGGTTTTTTGTACTATTTTTGTACTGTTTTTCATACGATATTATGTAATAAAATTAGTATCATGGTAGTAGCGAGTGCAAATGATTTTAGGGTAAATCAGAAGAAATATCTTGATTTGGTAAAACAGGATATTCAGGTGTTTTTAAAACGTGGCAGCGACCTTTTTGTTATAACATCCGTTTCGGAACGGCAAAACGTAAAGGTAAATCCTGTATGGGCTGAACACCTGAAAAAAGCCCAACGAGAAATTATATCCGGTAAAGTTACGGCGATAAAAAGCGACGATGTATGGAAGAAGGTAAGGGAACTGCATACACCCTGAATTTTTCAGATGTATCATTAGAAGACCTCATTCATTGAGTTATGATTATGCCGGTTTCTTTGTCGTTTTCGCTGCTTTTTTTGGCGCTTTCGTCGCACTTTTCCCCTTCCCTTTTTCTTTCTTTTCCGGCGCTTCCTTAATAATCTTCATCACCTGTTCAAAACTCAATTCGGCAGGAATCATTCCTTTAGGAATTTTATAATTGGTTTTATTATGTGAAATATAAGGACCATAGCGTCCGTTTAGCAATTGCACATTCGCATCTTCAGGGAAAGTTTTGATTTGTTTGTTGGCGTCTTTTTTCTGTTTTTCGTGAATCAATTTTTCTGCTTCTCCAATAGTAACGGTATGCGGATTAAATTCTTTGGGGATAGTTGTAAACGTATTATTGAATTTGAGATAGGGACCGAACCTGCCAATGGCGGCAACCACCGGTTTACCGTCTAATTGCCCCACAGTGCGCGGAAGGTCAAACAAACGCAAGGCTTCGTCCAATTGAATAGTTTCAATGGATTGGGTTTTCATCAACGAAGCAAAGCGCGGTTTTTCCTCGTCGTCAGCCGAGCCGATTTGTACGAAAGGACCGAAGCGTCCGATTTTGACGGAAACCGGTTTGCCCGATTCAGGGTCTGTTCCCAACGCTCTTTCCCCTACTTTCAGCTCCGTTTTGGAAGCGGAAACTTTTTGTACAATGGGGTGGAACAGATCGTAAAATTCATGGAGTGTGTCCGTCCAGCGCATTTCGCCGTCGGCTACCTTGTCAAGGTCTTTTTCTATATTCGCCGTGAAATTATAGTCCAGCACGTCAGGAAAATTTTCTATCAGAAAATCGTTGACTACCATTCCGGAATCGGTAGGAAGAAGTTTATTCCTGTCAGCTCCCACGGTTTCCTTTTTGCTGCTGCCGGTGATGGCTTTATTTTTCAGGACAAGCGTGATAAACGAGCGTTCTTCGCCGTCTTTGTTGCCTTTGACGACATATCCACGTTGCTGAACGGTCGAAATAGTCGGCGCATAAGTGGAAGGGCGACCGATGCCTAATTCTTCCATTTTACGCACAAGACTTGCTTCGGTATAGCGGAATGGCTTTTGTGTGAGCCGTTCATTAGCGATAGCTTCCGATAAATTTAAGCTATCGTTGACTCGCATGGGCGGAAGAATGGCTTCTACCGTTTCATCTGTCGTTTCGTCGTCGTTGTCTTCGAGATAGACACGCAAAAATCCGTCGAATCGTATTAATTCGCCCTGAACAGAAAATTTCTCATTCCGGCAGGTACTGATACCAATAGTTACCGTCGTCCGTTCCAATTCGGCGTCAGCCATTTGAGAAGCAATCGTCCGTTTCCAGATCAACTCATACAATTTTTGTTCCTGAACGGTTCCTTTGACTGTTTGATTGCTTAAATAAGTCGGACGAATCGCCTCGTGGGCTTCCTGTGCCCCTTTGGTTTTCGTTTGATATTGACGTATTTTGACGTATTTGCTTCCAAATCCTTTTTCAATTTCCTGTTTTGCGGCATTCAAAGCCAAAGTCGAAAGGTTCAACGAATCGGTACGCATATAGGTAATTAATCCGGCTTCATACAGCTTTTGAGCAACCGACATGGTTTGAGCGACAGAGAGTCCGATTTTGCGGGCGGCTTCCTGTTGCAGGGTAGAAGTAGTGAAAGGCGGCGCAGGCGATTTTTTGCCCGGTCGCGTATTTATATCTTCAATGGTAAACGCAGCGTTTATTAATTTTTCCAGAAAAGCTCTCGCTTCCTTTTCGGTTGGGAAACGTTTGTTTAATTCGGCTTTCAATATTGTTTTTCCGTCGGGGAGAACAAAAATGGCGGTTACTCTGAAATAGGCTTCTGAATTGAACTGATTGATTTCCCGCTCACGTTCCACAATAAGCCGAACGGCAACCGATTGCACGCGCCCCGCCGACAGCGAAGGCATGATTTTTTTCCAGAGAACGGGCGAAAGTTCAAAGCCCACAATCCGGTCTAATACCCGTCGCGCTTGCTGGGAATTGACTAAATTTAAATCAATGTTTCGTGGATTTTGAATTGCATTAAGAATTGCATTTTTCGTAATTTCGTGAAAAACAATTCGTTTTGTATCTTTCTCATTCAGTCCCAATACTACAGCCAGATGCCAGGCTATCGCTTCCCCTTCACGGTCTTCATCGGAAGCCAGCCAAACCATTTGAGATTCTTTCGCCGCTTTTTTCAGGTTTTTCACCAATTCGGCTTTGTCGGGAGAAATGATGTAATCCGGTTTGAAATCGTTTTTAACATCGACCCCAAGTCCCCCTTTTTCCTTCAAATCACGGATATGTCCATAGCTTGAAAGTACCTTGTAGTCGGCGCCTAAAAATTTTTCGATAGTTTTAGCTTTTGCCGGCGATTCAACAATTACGAGATTTTTTTGCATAATCTTCACGCTTTTTTCGGGCGCAAAGATAATAAATTTTTAAAACAAAACATTTAATCCGACCATAATGTTAAACCCTTGCGCAGGATATCCCCACCAAAAATCATATTTTGAAAACAAAATGTTGTTTAAAGAAGCATAAACGGCGAAATTGGGCATAAACGAATAAGTTCCTTTTAGGGATAAATCATGAATATCATTCATTTTAACATTTTCGGTAAAAGCAAAATTACCGGCAGCCTTTCGTCCGTAAGCGCCTGAATAAGACAAATCAAAGCGCAAGGGAAGCGTTGACAGGCGATAAGTTGCATTGGCATTCATTTCAAAATCCGGTTTATTCCAAGCTAAAGCCAAGTCGTAAGGATATTTATCGGTAGGGATAGTCCAATGATAATAAGTTCCTTTTAATCCCAATTCAAAAATATTCTGATAAGCATATTTGAAGTCAGCGCCTAACTTAACGGTATTAGCATCTTGATAAAAAGGAGTTATCCAATTGCCTGCCAACATGGGCGTTGTGTCGTCAAAAACATTTTTAGAACCAACGTTCGGATAATAAAAATGTTCGTCTTTCGTGATTTTGTATCCGCCGAAAACGCCAACGCTTAATGTTGATAAGGGAATAAATTTTACTCCTAAAGTTGCATCTAATGGCGATCTCGAATCCATTACGCGAATTAACGGGTCAACGTAACGGTTTTCATAAAACAAACCGTATTGGCTGTTATCTTTAATTCCTCCTCTGGCAAGGAGATAAAGCATGAATTGATTGCTCGGATAATAATTGAACCGAATGGTTGGCGATGCGATTATTGTGTTACGACCTCCTACTTCAGCGTCCACCTTGACGCCAAGCAAAAGATTCAATCCGCCGTCTTCCCAATAAAAATAAGGATTCAGAGAATAAGTCCAATAATTTGTCGCACTATCATTCAGCAACTTAAACACCTCGCTTCCATAAGAATACGTTTTTATATTTCCGGAAACGCCTATTCCCATTGTTGAATTAAAAAGTTTGTGAATGTCGCCGTCAATTAGAATACGGCTTTCTTTACTGCCGTTTACGTCGGTTGTATTTCCGTATTTTTGACCGAAATGCGTATATCCTGCATTGAGCTTATAGTTCAATTCGCCGGCTTTATCATAAGCAATGCCTGCATGCATCTCAAACAAATTATCGACCTGATTGGTGTTTTTGTCGAAATTATTATTCGGTTCGGGTCCGGGCATAAAGTACATAATAATGTAAGGAATAGATAAACCGTAATAATTAAATGCGGAATTGGTATATTTTGCATCGGCGTTAAATTTGATTCCGCTGAAATCGTGCATATAATTCAGACCGCCCCAATTGTCATTGATTTTAAATTTTTGTTTTCCGGTATTATCTAAATAAGGCAATAAATATTGTAAATGAGAAATATCGCTGGGTAAGTAAGAAACATCGCAGGAACTTGAGCGGTGAGAAAAGAAAATATTCAATCTGTCCTGATTTGAATTTAAAATCTGATAGCCCAAATCGCCGTCGATATTGAGCAGGCTACTTATTCCGGCAGTCAGATAGCCTTTATATTTCGAATAATTCATATTGGTCAGACTGGCTTGGGGGCTTAACAGGAATATTTTCTGTTGCACATCAAAAGGGGTTGCATAATTAGAAAACTCCACTTGCGATTTAGGCGCCTGCGGTTCGCTCAATTCGGGAAGCTGATTCAGTTTAACGGCGTCACGAATGGTTGGAATATATTCCTTTTCGAGCATCAACTCGCGATTCATGAGGGAATCGGCTCTTGCTGTATTTTGCGCTTGAAGCGGTGCGAAACAAAACAGGATAAGTATTGTAAAAATAACAGGTTTCATCTTCATCATTTATTTAAGCGTTCATTAATCCGGCTGCGAATATCGTCGTCTTTACCGGTGTAATTGTTTTGCAGGCTTTCGAGGTATTGGCGCGCCTGCAGTTTGTCGCCTTCCGAAGCGCAGATATCCGACATGAGGATAAAGCTGCGCGCCAGCCAATAGGCATGAGGCGTTCCCTGCCGGATATATTCCGTTACTGTTTCTTTAGCCTTTTCTGTTTGTTTGCTGTCGAAATAATTTTGTGCCAGCAGGTATTTAGCTTCGGCTCCGAATGCAGTTCGCGTATCTTTCGACAAATCCAGCAAATCTTTTTCGGCAAGCGTTGTTTCGCCTGATTCCAACAGCGCTTTTGCGCGGTAATATTTCGCTTCGTTTGCCGTGTTGGGGTCGAGCGATTCGTCTTTCAAAAGACTGTTGGCTGCCGTAATAATTGCGTTCGGTTTATGCGCCTGGGCAGCCGAACGGATAACGCCTGACAATCCGGCGTCGCGATAAAATTTGCTATCGGCGGTACTTTGCAGGCGGTCGTATTGCAAAAGCGCATTCTCGTAGTCTTTGTCCTGATAATAGGTTTGCGCCAGATAATACCTTGCCTTGATATTGAAAGCGCCCGAAGGATACGATTGCAGATAATTCAACATAGCCGTTTGCGCCTGTTTGATGTCGTTACGCTGGAAAAAACGTTCGGCGGCAAAATAAGTCAATGAATCCTGTTCGGCAGCATTAAACTTGGTTGAACCGCCCAACGACCGGACGTATTCGGCGTAGCCGCTTACATCATTCATGTCGAAATAGACCGATTTCAAGTCCTCCAAAGCTACTTTGGCTTCTTCGCTGCCCGGATATTTTGCCACCACTTTTTTATAGGCTTCAACCGCCTGTTGCAGTTTGTTTGCATTAAAGTAAAGCAAGCCGGTTTGTATTCCTGCTTTCCGGGCGTTGGCGCTTTCAGGAAAACGATCCCACAATTGCTGATAGGTTTCGATAGCGGCAGCGGTATTTTCCAATAAAACATACGATCTGCCTTTTTCGTAAAGCGCATCGGTGTAGTAGGGCGATTCGGGATATTCGGCAATCAAGCGGTCCATTTGAGCGATTTTACCTTTATAATTTTTTAATAATCCCTGAGTATATCCTTTTTGAAACAGAGCATAGTCGCCCATTGAAGGAACAACTGCAATCGCCTTGTTATAAGTGTTTTCAGCTTCAGTGAATTGGCGGTTGTAGAAATAACAGTCGCCCAGCCTGACATAAGCGTCGGCTAACATCGTGGGGATTCCTGGATCCGAAGCGATAAAACGTTGGAACCCATTCTGAGCCGCCTGGTATTGCTGCTGATTGAAAGCGCAATAAGCCAAATTGTAATAAGCCAGCGATAATAAATTCCCCGATTTGTTTCCAGTATTCAAATAAGCCTGATAATCGTTGGTTGCATTCGTATAATCCCCTTTTTTATAGTACGATTCGCCTCGCCAGTAGAACGATTGGTTCTTTTCGTCCGGCGCATAATTTCCGGTATTCAAAGCTTGGGTAAAATTACGGACAGCTTCGTCATAATTTCCGTTTGTGAAAGAAACGGTACCCAGATAATAATAAATTTTTTGCTTTGCCTGCATGATTTTATTACCCGGATTTTTGATTTTAGCAATCGAAGCCAACGCTGTTTGATAATTTTTGGTTGTCAGGTAAACATCAATCAACGCATCGTTTACCTTATCGGCATAAATAGAATTGGGATAAGTGTTAATGAAATTTTCCAAAACGGTAACCGATTCTCCGAAAGCCGAAACCGAATTTTGATGCAGCAACATTGCGTAGTTGTACAGAGCGGCTTCTTTTGCCTGCGGATTGAAATCAAGGCGGGAAGCCATTTGGAAAGCCATGAGCGCACGGTTGGTATTTCCCTGTTTGAGGTAGGCTTGTCCAAGATATAAATTCGTATTTTGTCCGAGCGCATCATTTTGAGGATTACTTAAATTCCAGTTTTCAATGGCTTTCGGATAGTTTTCCTGAAAATAATACGCCAACCCCAGCACATACAAATCTTCGGGGTTCGGATTTTCTGCCCGTCCCGCATAACGGGAAAGATATTCTGCGGTTTTAGGATAATCTGTTTCCTGATAATAAGACAGTCCCACTATCCTGTTGATTTCCGTATTATACTCAAATTGATGGGAAGGATAATTTGACAGCAAATTAATTCCTTCATTGATGGTTTGTTGATAGCGTCCCTGCGCAAAATTAATCTGCGCTAAATAATACAGCACATCAGGCTTGAAATCCGGTTGGTTTTTGATTGAATTGAAAAAAGTCGTTGCCTGTTTGTAATCACCTTCGGTATAGTAAATATAAGCAAGATAATAGGTTGCTGCCGAGCGGTAGTTAGCGCTATTGTCGCGAAGCAAAGAAAACAACCGTTTGGCATCTCCGGTTTTTTGCGTTTTCATGCAGGAAAATCCCAACCGGTAGGCATAATCTTCCTGTTGGGCAACGGAAAGATTATCCAGATTCGCCTGATTAAGCCAATAAATGGCGAATGGATATTCTCCCTGTTCAAAATGACTTGAGCCAATCATAAAACAGGCTTCATCGCGGTGGCGGTTTACAGGATAATTGTCTAAATAATATTTCAGTTCCAACCCTACGTCCTTTTTTCCCATGTAAAAGGAAGAAGCGGCTAATAAAAAATCGGCTTCCTGAGTTGTTTCAATATCAGAAGCCGTTTTCTTATATTCCAGCAGTTTACTTATGCAGCTGGCATAATTTTGGTTGTCGTACATGTTTTTGCCTTCTTTAAAAAGTATATCCGGAGAAATAAAACTTGCCGAACGTTGTGCAAACAGTACAGTTCCCGACAGGAAAAAAACACAACTGAGAAAGAAAATAAATTTTTTCATGCGCGCATCATTCATTTAACTTGTGGAACAAAGATAATGAAAATATTGGGGTTTGACAAAAAATATCTGTTGATACAGTTAATTTTGCGTTGCTTATAGAAATCTTACTCCTTTTTAACAGCCAGCACAATGTTGTTAAAATATAATTCTTTTTGATTTTTGAAAAGCGCCGACATAATAATTCCCAATAGTGTAAGCGGGAAAATAAAAATCAGATTGATGAGATAATTCAAAAATACGATTTTTGTATATAATAGTTTATGTATAAGCATAATAAACAGCTCAATAATTACAGAAACGAAATTGCCGTTTTTATGTGTTTGTATAACTTCAAAACCGTGTTTTTCCAATTCCTTAAGAAGTCCTCCCATTGTGAATCGCCTGAAATCAAAAGGCATTTCGTGTTCCTGCCATACAAAAGGGAGTGAAATAATGACCCTCGCATTTGTTTTAAGAATCCGGTTTAACAAAGTCAATGATTGATCTATATCCGGAACGTGTTCCAAAACCTCAGTACAAATGGCACAATCAAAGTACCCGTCAGGAAAAGGCAATGATTTACCGTCATAAAACACATCAATATGCTCTTTGTTATGGTTGTGTCCTTCATTCTCAAAATCAACGCCAATATATTGTTTGATTTGTGGAAAAAGAGAACGATAGGGTTTATGTCCGCAGCCGAAATCCAACATTATGTCTCCGTTCAAACTTTTTGCATATTCTGCAATTTTTTTCGCCATATCAGCCCGATAGAGATAAAATGGATTTATCAATATACTGAATGCATTGGGTAAGAATAATTGCCGAACGTGATATTTACGTATTTGTTCAATTAGTCTCATAAACTTGTTGGTATAAGTTAATGTATTGTTTTACAACTACTTCTTCCGAATAACAATTTTCCGCTTTTATTCGGGCATTGTTTGATAATTCATCATAATCGGCTTCACTTAATATCCAATGAATGCCATTTGCCAAATCTTGTGCATTCATGTATTCGGCAACGTAACCACTTTTTTGATGGTCAATCATTTCAGGAATACCCCCCACATTAAATCCGGCGCAAGGGGTTCCACATGTCATTGCTTCCATGATTGTATTAGGTAAATTGTCTTCTAATGAGGGTATTACAAATATATCTGCCGCCGAATAAACATCAGCAAGTTTGGAATCGTCCGAAATATAATAAAATGTATGAGTCGCCATTTTTATCTCTGAAAAAAAATGTTCATCTCCTTTTCCCATCAAAACGATTTCGATTGTATGCGCTAATTCAGGATATTTTTCTCCAATCAACCTGCAAGCCTCAATAAAATATATGCCGCCTTTGCGGATATCAGAAATTTTTGCTGCCGAAAATAATAGCAGATGTTTATCAAGCGGTAATTGCAATCTTTTTCGAACAGTGTTTTTATCTTTGGGATAAAAGGTTTTTGTGTCGATGGGATTTGGTATTGAAGCGACTGTTGCGCTTTTGAGAAGGCTGCTGCTCATAGCTTTCTCCGATATCCACCGGCTACAACCTACATAATGAATTTGATTCAAATCCAGCGTTTTCTTTTTTCTGAATATTTTGTATGCTAAATCGTCGGAGTTTCCAGCTACTAACATTGGACAACCGGAACATGTTTGGGAATATTTTCTACAATTTCCCGGGTAATGGCAAATTCCCGTTGCAGCCCACAAATCGTGCATTGTCCAGATAACAGGTTTTCCTGTTTCTATTAAATTCCTGATGCTCTTTAATGATAAAAATCCTTGATTAATCCAGTGAATATGAATTATATCGGCATTTCTCACCAATGGGTGTCCGGATATATCAAATCCTGTGTTTGCTATTGAAACGCTAAACAAATTTTTCCGGCTAAAATGATTGTATAAAAAAATAACTCCCCTTTCCCAAAGAAAATTCAATCGGGCGAATTGCCGTTTGATAAAAGACGATTGAACAGAGACTATATTTTCATCATTTGTTTGTTTATTCAACACCAATGTTTTAACATCTATTCCATTATTAATCAATGCTTTCCTTAATCGATTCGCAGCAATTGCGGCTCCTCCGGTTCGTTCGGAAGTATTTAATAAAATCACTTTCATTTTCCTGCCTTTAAGATAGATTCAAAAAATATCGCGCCAATCTTTTCCAAGAAAAAAATAATTTTTTTGTAGTCATATCATCAATATTTTTATTCCGCAAAACATATTGAGGGTGTTTCAAAGGGAAATTAACTGTGGATATGGGAATTGAATGTTTTTCTTTTTTTATTGCTGTATGCGTTGCATTGGGATCGCCAAGTCCTATATTTGTAACCAGATTAACAGCAGGATAAACAGATAATTGATTTTGCAGGCGCAAGGAAAACCAATATTGTGTGTCCCAAGCGCTTAAATTTTTCTTATTGGCAAGTGTATCAGGAATAAAAGAAGAAAAATAAATTTCTTCACGTTTATTGATAAATAGAGACGCACGCTTGTTTTTTTGCTCTTCCCAGAAAGACAAATTCAAATCAAAATTTTTCCAAACCCTGCGCCAGGAAGCCCAACCCCAAATGTGTGAACAAGAACAAAAATCATAGCTGAGTTTTTCGTCTATAATTCCCTGTAAGAAATTGTTTCCGCTGATATGTCCGATTCGTGTATCGTCTTTATATTTTTTAAGTAACTCCTCGCAATAGGGAAAGAAAGAAGGATCAGGCAAACAGTCGTCTTCTAAAATAATACCTTGTTCCACATTTTCAAAAAACCATGTAATGGCTGAGCTGACAGCTAATTTGCAGCCTAAATTTTCTTCCCTGAACAGTGTTTTCAATTCGCAATCCCAATCTACCTGCTTAATAATGTCTCGCACCTGCCGGCATTTTTCAGTTTCTCCTGCTTTATGTTTCCGTGCGCCGTCGGCTGCTACAAACAGGTATTTTGGCTTTTGTTGGCGAATGGCGTCAAAAACCTTTTGCGCAGTATCTTTACGGTTAAAGATTATGAATAATATGGGAGTTTCAAACATAATTAATGTGTTTACAAAATTGATTTAAAATATTCTAATCCTTTTTTTGTCAACCGATATTTTTGCAAGCGACTATTAGGCTTATCGGGAATGGTCATTTCAATAAGTCCGAGTTTTAATGCCGGCTGAATGTAATTTCTGAAAAAAGTTCCTCTTTCTCGCAAATTTAATGATTGCATTAAATTTTGTAATGTATTTTCTTCT
>Ga0123357_10000745_pt1 | contig 32752 bp, 24 predicted proteins | sample TergutEmb28metaG_FD_89873 | JGI IMG/M metagenome (GOLD analysis project Ga0123357, IMG submission 89873) | Embiratermes neotenicus P4 segment gut microbial communities from Petit-Saut dam, French Guiana - Emb289 P4 | ecosystem: Host-associated > Arthropoda: Insects > Digestive system > Gut ... | reverse complement strand
GGATTTGGCCCGTTCAGATACTCCGTTAGTAACGGCGGCGACGGCAGCGGCGTCGAACATACATCAATATACTTTTGACAGCTTATATCTCGATAACGCTCAGCTTTATATAAAAGTAGCGGGAGCAGGCAGCAATTTTATCGCGGATTCTCTCTCGGCGACTCTTGCCGCGGGAAGCGGAAATACAATAGATTTGAGCAAATTATACATATATGACACTCCCGGAGACCCTCTTAACGGAAGCGCGCAGGTCCTTTTTCCGCAGATAGGTTCGGCAGACCTTACGCTCACTCTCGATAACTCTGATACTTATATAGTTACTTCGAACGGCGTGTACAACGTCGGGCTTACGCCAGATTTGCACGGCATTACTTTTAACGAGGTTTCTCCTCCGTCGCCCACCCCTCTGGATTTAAACGATGTCAACGCCTGCACTCCCAATGCGGAAAACTACGGAATTTCCAGCGCAACGGCGAGAGGCTGGCAGTTGGACGCCGGAACGTATTATTTTAACCCGTCGTCGGATGTCAACGTATCGAGCGGTCTTCAAAGCATGGCTGCCGGAGAATTGACTGTTTACGGCTCGGTGCCGGACGACGTTACGTCGGTGCTTAGCGGAGATTTCAGCGGCACGGACCCGGCGCTCGCCAATCCCCAGGATAAGCGCTCTATGTTTAATATCGTAAGCGGACAGACCGTCATTTTTAACCTCGATGACCTCAGCGTCAGAGACGCGGCGATAAGCACAACCACCCTCGGCGCAGCCTCGTCAGTTACCGACGCCAACGGCGCAGTACTGAGGATGAACGACGCAGCGTCGACGGCTTCTTTCAGATATGTAAACATTTTAAACAACAGCGCCCAGAATAACGGCGGAGCTATAGACCTTATAAACGGCACCGTCAATTTAAATCTCACGAATTTTACAGGAAACTCGGCAGGCGGCAACGGAGGAGCAATCAACGTTGACGGCGGAACGCTTAATTACAACAGCTCAAACCCGTCCGACCTTGACGTTTCTTTTAACCACGCCGATGGCAGCGGCGGAATCGTAAACCAAAATGCCGGAAGCGTAACAATACAAGATATTGTTATCGCCGAAGGCAACACCGCAAACGCGAACGGCGGAGCGATAAGCCATTTCGGAGGAGATATGACGATATCAGCTTCCGTCGGAGGCAGCTTATTTTTCGTGAACGCCTCGGGCGGCAACGGCGGAGTCATATACAACGCGGCCGATAATTTAACCATAACCGGCAATATGGAGTTCGTATCGAACAACGCAAACAGCGGCCTCGGCGGAGCGATATACAACGCAAGCGGAGTATCGATGAATTTGAACAGCACAAACGGCGCAATCACTTTCGTAAACAACACCGACAGCACGGGCGCCAACGACATCTACAACGACGGCACTATAAACATTGACGGCGGTTCCAGCATTATGATTACCGGCGGCGTTTCGGGAGGCGGTACGATAAACAAAACTGGTACCGGCGGGCTCTATCTGTTCGGCTCTAACTCCAACGGTAACTTCGACGGAACCTATAACCAAAACGAAGGAACGCTTTACGTTTCAGCCGAGATGTTCGGCGGAACAAACACTATTTCCGGCGGGAATCTTTTCTGGGTCAACTCTGCCGCGAAACAGGCGTCGTCTTCTTTAGTCGTGCAAAATGCGTCGCTGATCGTCGCGCAGAACTCCACTCTTAACATGAACAACGATTCCGATTTAATCGACAAAAGCGATATTATTACCATAGACCCGACTTCGCAAATAATAGTGTCCGCCCCGGGCGCGTCGCTTCATCTCGATGCTAAAGACACGTGGCAGGGAAAAGTAAGCATGAGCGCCGGCAACATAACTATGGACGCGATAACGAACCTTTACAACAGCGATTATGTGCAAAGCGGCGGAACTTTAAACCTTATCGACGGCTCGGTGCTGACTATGGGCGGCAAATCCGTTATTACCGGCGGCGACATTTATATGGACAATTCCGTCATCAACACAAACGGATACGGTATTTACGTCGCTTCCGGAACGTCCGGCACGGGCAGTTTATCCATGAACAACAACTCTCTGTTAAACGGCATGAACGGAGTTCTGCTAAGAGACACGTTCGCCGGCAACCTTACGGTAAACAACAGCACCGCAAATTTTGCCGTAGATCTTGACCCGAAAAACAAGGTTAGCGACGCTTTTGTTTTCGGCGGCACCATAGACCCGGGAGTAATCAACATATCCGATTTCGATTTGCTTAGCACTCCGACGGAAAAAGAAATACCGTTTCAAATATTTGTGGCAAGCTCGATTACAAACATAACGTTTGCCACGGCAAAGACGGAAATTAAGACCGCAATCGGAACTTACGGCTTCGCGCCAATCGCCGGACAGCCGGGCTGGTATCTTTTAAGCCTTATGTCTCTCGATCCTGATACCGGTAGAGGGCAAGGCTCGATTTTGGCTTTGATTTCAGGGCAGATGCAGACAAACAGCACTCTGTTCGATCATGTGTTCTTTGACAGCAACCAGCTGTCCGTGGATGATACAAAGTGTTATTACAGATATATGCCGTCGCAGTTCCTGCAAGACAACAGAGAGAAAAAATGGTGGGTAAAAACTTACTACGAAAACGAATCTCAGACGATTTTAGACGATATGCAGATGAAAAGCGATCTCTATGGCGGAACATTGGGACTTGATTTCGCCGCCAGCGATATAGGCGAAAACTCGTATTTTATGCCGACCGTATACGTGGGATACAACGGAGCTTCCGAAACTTTCGGCCAGGCTACGATGAACCAGAACGCGTTGCAGGCCGGCGGAATGCTGTCGGCGATGATAAACAACGTATGGACGATATCGGCGTTGGCTTACGTCGGCGCATACCAAAACAATATGGACGTCGCTGGCTTCGAAGACAGTCCGAACAATTGGTTTGCAGGCGCCGCAATCAAAAACGGATACAACATGTATCTCGACAACTTTATTCTCCAACCCAACGTTCTTGTCTCTTACACTCATTACGGAAAGCAGCAGTGGGATTCGTCTTACGGAGACATTACAATGACGACTAACGGAACGAATGCCTTTGACGCGGCTCCGGGAATCAGCCTTATTTACGCGTTGGAAAGCTGGAACTTCATGTTGAACGGCGATTACACGTTTAACCTAGGCGACCCGATTTCCGGCAAAGCCGGAGACATAGATCTTCCTGACATAAATCTTCAGAGCGGATATTTCGAATACGGCGGAGGAGTATCCAAAATATTTTCAAAAAATTTAAACGTCTGGGTTAAGGCGCTTTTCAAAACCAACCGGGATCAGGATATAGGCGTAAGCGCAGGCGCAGGGTGGAGGTTCTAACATGAAAAATAAACTTATTTTTTTAACCGCTGCCGCAATAATTTGTTTGTTCGTTTCACGGGCGCAGGCCCAGACCGCCGACGATATTTTCGCCGCCGCGGCGTTAAACGGAGCCGTGCTTAAATCCGCAACCGACTCTTTAAACAAAAGGCTTGGCGACCTGAGAAGAGTTTCCCCCGACGCCACAAGCGCTTTTTGGGCCCGAGGTTTTTACGGCGACTTTTCGAAATATTACGGCACGCAGCTTGACGCTTTTACGGCCGGCGGCGAAGCAGGCTTTGACATCAGGGTTTCTTCCGGCGATTCGTCGAGATTGTATTTAGGCGTCGCGGCGGGATATGTAAACGCAAAAGATTACATGCAAAGCGTAAACATAAGCGGTTCGGCGCCGACGTTGGGCATATACGGCACATGGCTTGACGACGGCGGATGGTTTGTGGACGCCGCGGCAAAATACTTTTTTTACAACTTTCGCGTCGACAACGCGGTAGGCCCGGACAGCATACAGACAGATTGGAACATGGCAGCGGCAAGCGTTGAAGCGGGCAAAGAGTTCAAGCTGCCGGCAAGCCAGTTTTCGTTCTTTACAATAGAACCAAAAATTAAAGGTTTTTACGGAAACATTTCCGATAAACTCGTAGGCGTAACGGAATTTTCAAGCGTCAACTCTTTTGTGGCGCGGCCCGCGGTTTTCGCGAGCTACTCGACAATGCTTAACAACGGAGCGGTTATCGAACCTTACGTCGAAGGCGGCTGCAGCTATGATTTCTCGCCGGACATGCAATATCAGGACACGACCACAGGCGATTCTTTCAAACGCAAAGCAACAGGAGCAAGCCTCGATATCGGCGGCGGAGTAAATGTTGCGGTAACAAACGTTATCTCAATTTACAGCTACGCGGGCTACGAAAAGGGTTCTAACGTAGAAGATTATTCGGCGAGCGTAGGAGTAAGGATTGCGCTCACCGGAATAGAGCGCGGTTTGAGATTCTGCAAATACAAAATGCCGGAAGAAGCTCGCTTAGCAGCCTCCGGCTCGTCGGCTTACAACTCAATCGAGACGGCACAAACCTCAGCCGGCGGAAACAATGCGTCTGCATCGGTAAGCGCAAACTCGAATGCCGGCGGCATGCAAAATTCCGGAGCAATCGCGGCAGAGGCGGTGTCAGGAAAAACAGCTGAAACAGGCTCCTCAAATTCTCCGGCATCAGGTTCTCAAAACACTGCAGGCGGTTCCCCGTCTTCAAATTCAGGCATTGCCGATTCAAACAGTAGCAGCGGCGCAACTGCCGGCGCTGGCACAGCCGGAACAACGGCAGGATCAGAGACCGGGACGGGCTCTTCAAACTCTTCGGCATCAAGCTCCAAAAATATTTCAGGTAATTCCCAGCCTTCAAACTCAGGCAACGGCAACCCCGGCATAACCGGAGCGTCAACCTCCGGCAGGACGTCGGATTCCGTTAACTCATCAAACCCTTCTGCCGCAAGCTCGGCAAATACCGCAGGGAACTCAAGCGGTAACAGCAATACGGCGAATTCTTCCGCTTCTTCGCCAGGGACAGCGGCTTCCGATAATTCAAATAATAACTCGACAATAGGCACGGCAAATGGCGGCTCCAATTCCAATGCCGTCTCTTCCTCAAAGACTACAAATGCTAAGGCAGGAAATACTTCCGCCGCCACTCATTACGTTCATTTTGAATTCGGCAAATACGCCGTATCGTCCGATTATGCAAACTATCTCGAAGCTAAAGCCAAAACAATAATCGATTCGAAATACAATTACGAAATTGACGGACATACCGACAGAATCGGAAGCTACGGCTACAACAAGACTCTTTCCGTGAATAGAGCGAAAGCGGTTTATGATAAACTCATAGAACTCGGCGTGCCTGCCGAAAAACTTACATATAAAGGTTTCAGCTGGACGCGGCCGCTCAATCCGGCGCGCACCAAAGAAGCTTACGCGGAAAACAGAAGAGTGGAAATCAACCCGGTTAAATAAACGTTTAGCGCAAACAAAAACCCCCGCGAAAAAATTCACGGGGGTTTTTTTATTTTTATGTTTTCACATCTTATGTCATCCCCGAAATTCGTTATCGGGGATCTGCAGTTTGTCGTTATTCTATGTCTTTAAGGCAGATTCCCGACAGAGACACTCGGGAATGACAAACATGGGTTAGTGACAAAGCTGACAAGCTATTTCAATAGTTCTTTGAGCGGCGGCATATTTTGGACTTTATATCTTTTCACAAAAGCTTCAACTTCTTCCTTTTTGAATCTTTCCAAATCCAGTTTCATGGCTTCGGCCGGAAACGGCCTGTCGTTCGTTATTTTCACGTCTATTACAACGGGAACTTTGCTTTTTTTGGCTTCATCGAATGCTGCTTTAAGCTGTTCTTTTTTTGTAATGCTAAAACCTCTTGCACCCATTGCCTCAGCGGCTTTGGCAAAATCTACGCCGGCAAGGTCAACGCCGAATTTTACTTTCTCGGTGTCTTCCTGTTCGGAGTCTATATACCCCAGAGAGTTGTTTGAAAAAACTATATTTATTACGGGCAAACCGTATTTAACCTGCGTGATAATATCCTGCATCACCATTGCAAACGCTCCATCGCCGTTTAACGTAAACGCCTGCTTTTGCGGAAAGCTTAACTTTGCGCCGATTCCTCCCGGAACTCCGTAACCCATGGTGGCAAAAAGCCCCGACGTGGTAAATTTTTGTTTGCCGTTCATTCTAAGCATTCTTACGGCGAACATAGTAACATTGCCGATATCGGTTACAAAAATCGCGTCGTCTTCGGCGATCCTGTTTATCTCGGCAAAAACCGATTCGGGCCTGAGCGGAACCTCATTCGAATCAGAAAAGCTTTCCATCCAACCAAGCCAATTCTTGCGGTTTTGCAGATTAGCTTTAAACCATTTGCCCGCCGGCATTGCCGCTCCGCCTGCTTTAAGAAGCTTCATCGTTTCTTTGGCGTCGCCCAAAATAGAAACATCGGCCTTGCGGTGGTGCCCGAGTTTTACCGGGTTTATGTCCACCTGTATGAACTTCGCTGATTGCGGAAAGAGAAATTTTGCAAACGGGAAATCGCTTCCTATAAACAAAATCAAATCCGACGCAAGCAGAACTTCATTGCCTGATTTTGCCGAAAGCCTTCCTGCGGTCCCCATGTAGCTTGGCGTGTCGTCAGGAATAACTCCTTTTGCCAAAACCGAAGAAACAATCGGCAGGGAATAATGTTTTGACAGCTCTATGGCTTCCGCCGCGGCGCCGGCTATGCCTTGGCCTACATACAAAACAGGTTTTTGCGCGGTCTTTATAAGTTTCACGGCCTCGGCTATATCTTTTGAGTCCGGCATTATAACTGCGGAACGGTGATTTTTTGCGGTAGAGTAATCGCCGTCGGGAATGTCTACGTAGCCAAAGTTCACAGGCACCGTCACGACGACTACGCCTTTATATTTCAGGGCTCTGCGTATGGCTTCGTCAACCACGTGAGGCAGACTTTCCGGCGTCATCACCGTGCGGTTGTAAACGCTGACGTCGGCAAACATCGGGTTTTCGTTGAGTTCCTGAAAAAAATCGTAATTCATGGCGTTAGAAGCCACCTGCCCGATTATCGCAAGAACCGGCGCGCGGTCCATCTGCGCGTCGTAAAGACCGTTGAATAAATGCGTGGCGCCCGGCCCCGCCGAGCCGAAGCACACGCCGATTTTGCCGGTGAGTTTTGCGTCAACGCTCGCGGCTATGGCGCCAACTTCTTCATGGCGCACTTGAATGTATTTTATTTTATCTTTTCGCTCGTATAAAGCGCTCATCAAAGAGTTGATAGATCCGCCCGGAATCCCATAAATATGGTCCGCTCCCCAACTTGTTAAAACGTCAAGCATAGCAAGTCCTGATTTAATCATGATGCCCCTCCTGTTGAGATTGCGGCTCATAGGCCGCAATGACACCAATATTTTAGCGCAAAGTGACAAAAGTAAATTGTTATTCCTATCTTTTGTCATCCCAGAGTGTCTCTGTCTGGGATCTGCCTTTTCCGTTTTATATTTACGGCAGATTCCCGATTACGAATTTCGGGAATGACAGACAGAGCAGCATAAACTCGGAAGACGAAGCGCTTTTGCGTAAGCAGCAGCTTTCTTATCTATAGCCAAAGGATAGGCTCTTGAAGACGACGGCATTCTATAAATTCTGAGTCTTCGACTCTTGTAATTTACGTCTGTAAAGAAACCTACTTTTGGCGGTTCAAAATTTAAAATGTCCGATAGGACATCGACGGCTTTCTGTCCTGTAAGTATTATAGTTTTGCATTTTGGAAGTTTGGCCAAAACTTTTTCTATGTCGATAGGTTTTACCACTTCTAAAAATTTATCCGAAGCGTTGCCGGACAACCGGCGAACTTCCATGGCAGTATCCCATAAAGCTATGCCTTTTTCGGACAAGAATTCTCGGATGAGTTTTTCGTTGAAAGATTTTAAGTCCTGCGATAAAAAATAATTTTTGTCATTAAAGAAAACAAGTCCGAAAATTCGCCACATATCATTTTGGAAGTTCGGATAAAAGAAGTTCATTTTCCAACGCGCCTTAGGAGGAGGAAAACTGCCAAGCATAAGCGTCGCGGCATTTTCATGAAAGAAAGGTTTAAGCGGGTGAGTTTCAACCGGTTTTTTATTCACGTTCATATTATACAATTTTGATATAATTTATAATCTGCAATAAATAAGGAGACGGTTTATGAAAATAAAAAAAGTGGCTCTGGTTTGTTTGGCGGTTATTGCCGCCGGAATCTTCGTTTCTTGCGCGACAACGACGAAGAGAGGCTTTAGCCAGTTTGACGGAAAAGTTTGGAAGCTGTCAACGGTAGAAAATTTTATGGAGAGCGAGACTTTCAACCGCAAAACTATGGACGAAAAAACGTTTGAAGACGCTTTTACCATACAATTCGATAACAACAATGTTTTCGGAAAAGGGTGGCCCAATAGATTTAGAGGAAGTTACACGCTCGGGGCAAATAATTCCATAACTTTTTCGCCTATGGCCGCGACTCTTATGATGGCGTTCGCGGAACCAAAAGGTTTGACCGAACACGAGTTTTTTAATTTGCTTAACAGCGCGACAACTTGGGAGTTGAGAGACGATTCCCTGCTTATTTATACCAAAGACGGCAGCATGATGAAATTTACAAAATAAACTATGTTTTTACCTACGACAAAAGAAGAAATTAAAAATTTGGGCTGGAACAAACCGGATATAATTCTAATATCCGGCGATACCTATATAGACAGCCCCTTTATGGGCACGGCAATAATAGGCAACTGGCTTGCTGCGCACGGATTCAAAGTCGCGGTTATCGCACAGCCTGACGTAAACTCTGACGAAATCGCTCGTCTCGGAGAGCCCGAACTTTTCTGGGGCGTTTCAGCCGGCGCCATGGATTCTTTTGTCGCAAACTATACCGCTTTAAACAAATTCAGAAACGATGACGATCTTACGCCCGGCGGAATAAACAACCTCCGCCCCGATAGAGCGTGCATGGTTTACACAAACCTTATACGCAGATATTTCAAAAATACCAAGCCCGTAGTTTTAGGCGGCGTTGAAGCTAGCCTAAGGCGTATCACCCATTACGATTTTAAAGACAACGCGCTTCGCCGTTCGATTCTTTTTGACGCAAAAGCAGATGCAATAGTTTACGGCATGGGCGAGCAAGCTTCGCTTGATCTAGCAGTGGCTTTGCGAGACGAGAAGGAGTGGCGCAGCATAAAAGGGTTGTGTTACATAGCGAAAGAAAAACCAGAAGGGGCTTTGGAGATTCCGTCGTTTGAAGAGTGCAAAGAAAATAAAGATAAATTCTTTGAGGCATTCACAACTTTTTACAAGAACGAAACTATAAAAGAGCCGAGGGCTCTCGTACAAAAACATGCTGAAAGATATTTAGTACAGAATCCTCACGCTGCACCGCTCACACCAAAAGAATTAGACGAAGTCTACGATTTAGATTACACGCGCGAAGTTCATCCGTATTACGCAAAGCTCGGAAAAGTTAAAGCCCAAGACACTATAAAGTTTTCAATAACCACGCACCGCGGCTGTGTCGGCGAGTGTAACTTTTGCTCTATTGCCGCGCACCAGGGAAAACAGGTTGTTTCAAGAAGCGACGCTTCAATACTTGCTGAAGCGAAAAAAATAACTGAGCTGAAAGATTTTAAAGGTTATATTACAGACCTCGGCGGGCCTACGGCAAATATGTTTGAAATGCATTGCAAGACACAAGGTGTCGCGGGCTCATGCGAAAACAAGCAATGCTTATTTCCTAACGAATGCCCAAGCCTTATTAACGGACATAATAAGCAGCTTGCCTTACTGGAAAAAGTAGCAAAGCTGCCCGGAGTGAAAAAAGTTTTTATATCTTCAGGAATTCGCTACGATTTAATCTGCAACGATAAAGAAAGCGGGCAAAAATATTTAAACGCCATAACCGCAAACCATATTTCCGGCCAAATGAAAGTGGCTCCGGAACACACAAACGACAAAGTGCTTGCGTTAATGGGCAAGCCGGATAGCTCGCTGCTTAAACAGTTTATAGAGATGTTCAAAACGGCAACCCCTGCGACTCAAAAAATGTTTTTGACATATTACTTCATAGCCGCCTACCCGGGTTGCGGTGAAAAAGAGATGAGAGAGCTGCAGAGCTTTATAGGCAGGAATTTAAAAATACACCCGGAGCAGGTGCAGATATTCACACCCACCCCTTCAACCGTCGCCACCGCAATGTATTACTGCGAAAAAGATTTGCAGGGCAACAAAATCTTCGTGGAAAAAGACCGCAACAACAAACAAAAACAAAAAAGAATTATAATCTCTTAATCATTACAAATCAAACTTGTACCCCAAGTTTAACGCTATCCTGTTATAAGTTCCCACGGCATAACTTTGATATAACATTTCCACTAAAATACCGGTTTCACTTACTCCGCTGACTCCCGCGCCAAAGCAAATGCCGTCTTTATCTCCGCGAATCCATGATAACCCCAATTCACCCAACAAATAAAGCTCATAGATTTTATGATCAAATTCTCCTTTATGAAAAAGAATCTTGTTTGACAAATACACTGCACCGAAAAACTTTTCTTCATCTGCCCTATCTTTAAAAAGCCCCAAACTTGCGCCGGCTCCTATTTTATACCAAGAAGCTGCGGCACCATAAATTGCGACTGCCGGGTTTATAAAAGAAACTGCGGTTTTCATATCGCTGTGATATAAAACTTCCGTATTTATGCCAAACCCGTTTTTCAAAACTAGCTCTGCTCCCTGGGCTTTAGCGCAAACCAACCCTTGCGCCGCTAAAACCAAAAACGCTAAAACGAAAACTTTAACTTTCATTTAACTCTCCTTTGCTTTTTTAAGCCAAATAAAAAAGGCGGCTAAATTATTAAGAGTCTGGTCAGAGCCTCAGAATAATCGCCGCCTCAACCCGCCTCCGAAGAGGACGGGTAAAGCAAACGATTATTTCGGACTGACCAGAACCTCGAAGGCTTTTCAGCCCTCAAAATGCTCCATACCCAAAAGATATGGTTCCAAAATAATCTATTAAGTTGTCACTTCTTTGTTTTTTCTGCTACCTCACAAAAATTTCAGCTTCTATTTTTTCTTTTTACTTTTCTTGAACTCTTTTCTGAACGCTTCGACGCCTTTGCTTAACGCTTTAATGGTTTTCTTGGCTTTCTTTATGTTTCTATCGGCTTCTTTTATTCCAATATTCAGGCCCTTCTCGAAAGCTTTGACATTTTTATCAACCTTAATCTGTTTCTCGGCCTTCTTTATTCTTCTCTGCGCTTTCTTTACGCCTTTTTTGATGGCCTTGACGTTTTTATTTTTTCTGATTTCTTTTTGAGCCTGTTTTGTTTTCTTTTGGGCCTTTTTGACGACTTTCTTAGCAGCTTTATTCATAACTTTTTTCTCCTCTTTCGCCGCATTGACGATTATTCCGGAGAACTCTTTAAACTCTTCGGAGTCGGTTATCTTATGAATTATAGAATCATTAAACTGAACTGTTTTGGCATTATGCCACAATTTTTCAAGGTTGTAAGTCGCGCGCACCTGCGGCGCCATAACGTGAACCACGAGCCCGCCGTAATCTATGACTCTCCATGAGTTTGACGATATACCTTCTCTTCTCACCGGACTTACGCCTTCTTCTTTAAAAGTTCTTTCTATTTCCGAGCATATGGCGTTTATCTGCGGAGTGGATTCGGCGGTAGTAATAACAAAATAATTGGAAATGGCGGTCAAATCCCGAACGTCTAAAATAATTGTATTTTCGGCTTTCTTGTCATCGGCAATTTTTGCGGCTTTCATGGCTAACCCGCGAAAATCAATTTTTTCCATTTATCTTCCTCTCTTTTGTGCGTCAAATTTATCGGTAATATTACAGTCTTTCCCCATGTATACGCTTGCCCAGTAATCGCTGCGGTTATTATACGAAATTATTACTTTTCCGGCACCAAGCGCTTTTGCTATTTTTAACGAACCGGCAAAGTTGCCGCAGTAATCTTTTATGATTGTTTTATCGTAGATTTCGGAAGAATTGCTCCAGTCGTAAACGTCTATTTTTTTGTCGCGCAAAAACCAGGCGGCCTTTTCGCCCATGCGCTGTTTCCCCGAAGCGTTTTTAACTTCCACGCTTGTTACGGCGCATTCGCCGTTTTTTAAATCTGTTTCGGGCAGGAAAACGTTTGTAAAAAAATCTGCGCAGTTGGAAGCGTCAATAATCACGCGTGTCCGAGTATATTTTACAGGCAAATCACAAAACATAACTACGGCGTCTTTCAAAGCGAAATATATTACTGCAAAACTCAAAGCATTCTTTGAAATGTTAGTATCGAAAGATTTGTAGTTTGCACGGACGCGCGAAAAACTTCCCGCGACATCGCCTTTGATCAACATCAAAAACGCTTCGGTTGCTTCAAGCTGGCTAACACACTCCTGTGTTCTTTGGCCAGACAGGGTCTTTGACCCAAAGCTTGCCGAAACAAAGTTTTTGACTTTTTTATTATTACCGGCTAACTTCAAAAATGTATCGTAGTTCATGCTGATACAGAAATCAGCTTTAAAGTTTCCGTCTGTCGCTTCCGCAATATCGTCAAAACAGCTCGTTTCCGCCGAAACAGAACCTGATTTGCCTTGAATTTCGTAAAATTTATTTTTCAGACTTTCGGCTTTAACTCTCTTTTTGAATACGACCATATCCGTGTTCACGGAAACCACTTTTAAAATCTTCGATTTCTTTTCATAGGAAACAAGAAACATGTTTAATGCACCCGGAAAGTTTTTATCCGTGCCGTAAATGAGAATTGCTACGCGCGTAGGCGAGCTAGACTGTAAACTTTTTACAAACGGGTCGCCGCTAAAAAATATAAAATACGCCGCAAGCATTATAACAAGCAAAGCGGCGACTAGAATTCCTATTTTTTTAAGACCCTTGGGCACTTGACTCTTATTTTGCGCCATAAAAATTCCACACATCCGTAGTTATCGGGCACAGCCATTGGCTGTTTTCCATAACCCATTTAATTTTACTCTTTAAAACTTCTATAAAAGCTTTGTCCAAATCTTTCCTTGCAAGGCGCCTTAAACTTGCCGCGGATTTATGCTTCCTGTCATAAGCGGCAAAATCCGAAACAAAAAGTATTTTTTCGAGCTCGCTCATATTTGGTCTTGCGAAAGTATGGTTTGCCATTGCGTTTAAGACACTATCGTCTTTTATATTAAATTTCTTTCTTACTATAACGGCAGCTGCATAACCGTGCAAAAGCTGCGGCGCGTGTTGCGCGATTTCTTTAAAATACGGGGTCTTCGAACCTTTCAATAATTTCAACAACTCTTTATCCGATTTGTATTTGGCGCAGTCGTGAAGAAGCCCAGCAGTCTGAGCTTTTAAAACGTTTTGCCCGTGAATTGCCGCAAGTTCTGCCGCCAAACGCGCGACTTCGTAAGAATGCTCAAAGCGTTTCGGGCTTAAATGTTTGCCGATGTAATCGAATATTTTTTCTTCAAGATTTTTCATTCGTATAGTCCGTGTTCTTTGATGTATTCATAAACTTTACCGTCAAGCGACTTCGTCACCTTACCATTATCGGCTTTAATCATATCCCTTATTTCCGTTGAAGAAATATCATGAATGTCGGCGTCCATAAAAATGCAGCTGTCGGAGTATTTAACGCCTTCGGGTATCTTTACCTTCGGACGTTTTGCCACTATGAATCTATATTTTTTAGCAATGTAATCTATGTTTTTCCACTCGCAAAGAGTTTTCAGCGAGTCCGAGCCGATAATCATAAATATTTCGTCATTTGGGTATAAAGCTTGGAAGTGGTCAAGAGTTTGGTAGGAGTAAACGGCTCTTTTCTGGTCGGCTTCAAAAAAACTAACTTCGGTTCTTGGCAAATCGGCTATGGCAAGCTTCAACATTTCGCTTCTGTCTTTAATGTCTGCGTAGGTTTTAGTTTTGTGCGGCGGGACATAGGCTATTACAAAAATTATTTTCTCTAAATTGAATTTTTCAACGGCAAGCTTTGCAATAAGAGCGTGAGCTCTATGAACCGGATCAAAAGTTCCGCCGAAAATCGCAATCTTTGCCATATGTTTTCCCTTGGAATTGTTGCAAAGTTTCGCAGGCGCGACGCCCTGCGCCCGCTTTTTTGGGAACTGCGTTCCCAAACCCGACTCTCAGGGATTGCATCCCCGAACCCGCCATACTTTTGTCTACAGTGACAAAAGTATGCAAAAACACCGGCTCTGCTGCGCGAGTTTATTATAAGTTACTCCAAATTTTTGAAAACAATTTGCGGAACTCGGCACTTAAAGACTTTTAAGGTTGTGCCTCAGACAGTCCTCAATTGATTTTTCAAAAATCTTTCGTCATTGGCTCGCGCAAAGGAGCCTTGAACGGCAAAAACTCAAAGTCCACAATATTCGTGTCGTTAGCGTGAAGTATTTTGCGTTCAGGCAAGGAAGAGGCGAGGGATGTGTACTTCGTTTTGTACATGACCGAGCCTCTGACGCCGCATCAACGCAAAAGACAAGCGCCTACTTTCTAATGTTTCCGTTACCGATTACTACATATTTAGTGGTGGTTAATTCCTTAACCCCCATAACGCCACGCGCATGCAGCTTTGACGTAGAAATGCCTATTTCGCATCCCAAACCGAAAACGCTGCCGTCATGAAGCCTGGTCGAAGCGTTGACAAAAACTCCGGACGAATCGACCTGAGCGGAAAACTTGTCCGCGGCGGCCTTGTCTTTGGTAACTATGGCGTCAGAATGCTGCGAGCCATATTTGTTTATATGCGCTATGGCCTCGTCAATCGAATTGACAACCTTGATGGAAATAATCTTATCGTGATACTCCGTGTTCCAATCTTCTTCCGTCGCCTCTTTGGCTTTGGGAATAATTTGGCGCGTGAGAGGACATCCGCGGACTTCGACTCCGTCCGAATCATACATTTTGCATATCTCGGGCAAAACTTTATCCGCGACATCTTTGTGCACAAGAAGAGTTTCCATGGAGTTGCAGACGCCGGGCCTCTGGCATTTTGCGTTAACCGCAATGTCCAGCGCGGTTTTCAAATCTGCGTCCTTATCTATATAGGTGTGGCACAAACCTTTGCCGTGCGACAAAACCGGTATCAAAGTATTTTTGCGTATAAAGTTCACGAGCTCTTCGCTTCCGCGCGGAATGAGAAGATCGACATATCTGTCCAAAGCAAGAAGCTCGTTTACGGCGCTTCTGTCGGCAGTATCTATGAACTGTATCGCGCCTTTAGGCATTCCCGCGGCAACGCCGGCCTCGTAAATAATTTTCGCCAGCGCCCGGTTTGAGTTTATCGCTTCAGAACCGCCTTTTAGAATTACGGCGTTGCCGGCTTTAAGGCAAAGCGCCGCGGCGTCAACGGTAACGTTAGGCCGCGCCTCGTAAATCATGGCGATGACGCCCAAAGGAACTCTTATTTTTTTTACGTCTAGGTTTTTTTCCGAAGGTTTGAAATCTTCTACAAGCTCGCCTACCGGATCTTTCAAAGCGACAACGTCCTGGACGCCTTTAATCATGGAGTCAACTCTGGATTCGTTAAGCGTAAGCCTGTCTAGTAACGCGCCGGAAATTTTTGCGTCACCCGCGGCTTCTACGTCTATTTCATTGTGGAAAAGTATGTCTTTGGCGTGGGCGGCCAAAGCGGCGGCCATGGCCTCAAGCATTTTATTTTTTTGCCCGCTTGTCATAACCGCAAGGGCTCGCGACGCTTCTTTGGCGGCGGCGGCCTGCGACAATACTTTCTGCTTCAATTCGTTGTTTTCCATATAAGCACCTCTGTTTTGCTTTGTCTATTATAACAAATTTTATTTTTGCTGTTTTACGCAAAACAAAAACTAATAAAATCTTAACAATTATTTACTACAATATGCGTATGAAAGTTTTAATACTGACTTCTTACATCACCGGACACGGGCACGCAAGCATAACGTCTGCGCTTGAAGACGCGCTGCGCAAACGCGGCATAGATTTTAAATCAGTGGAAGCTTACGAAATGTGCTCGAAAACATGGCTTAGGCGCGCGAAAAATTACGGCAAAACGACGCGCAAACACCCTAAGATGTGGGAATTCTATTTTAATTTGAGCGTTAGGTTTCCCGAACTTGTAGGACATATATTGGAACGCAGCTGCAGAAAAAAGTTTTTAAAAATATATAACGAGTACTCTCCCGACGCGGTGATAAGCAACCATCCGATGTTCGTCAAAAGCATTCTAAATATCATGGAAAAGGAAAAGCTTCCGGCGCGCTTTATCCCCGTTATCGCAGACCTTATCAGCATTACGCCTCTGTGGATAGACAGGCGTTCTTATTTGACCGTAGCCCCTACCATGGAAGCCTTTGCATACGCGCTGCGCCGCGGAGCGGATTACGACAAAGTGAAAGTAATAAATCTTCCCACGCGCGCCATGATTACCGAACGCGCAAAAACAGTAACGGAAGAAGGGCGTAAAAACGACGGCTTCATAAAACTTCTGATGATGAGCGGCGCAGAAGGCAGCGGAGACATGGCGTCTAATATCAGAGAGCTGCTAAAAATTGAAAATGCAGTAGTCACCGTGATAGCCGGCAGAAATGCGAAATTGGAAAAAAGTTTAAGAGACGAGTTTGGCGATGACGAACGCGTTGAAGTTTACGGTTTTGTAAAAAATATAGACGAGTTGATGGTTAGGCAGGATATAGCCATAGTGCGCGGCAGCCCGAACGTTCTTATGGAATGCGTCAATCTTGCGCTTCCCGTAATAATCACCGGTTATTTAGGCGGGCAGGAACCGGGCAACGTAGATTTTATAATCACAAGAGAACTCGGTCTTTTTTGCCCGGATACGAATAAACTCAAAAAATCCGTAGACCGGTATTTGCAAAACGACCGCGAGCTTCTCAAAACCGTGCGTAAAAACCAGTTTGCCGCGAGAGATCTTGACGCCGCAGGGAAAATAGCGGACCTATTGTAATTATGTCAAATACTAAATCCAGATGGATTTCGTTAAATAAAGTAATTTCCAAAACAGCGCAAAACGAGAGCGCAGCCTCTCATGACGGTTTTGCCGAAGATAAATTCTTTAACAGAGACGTAAGCTGGCTTTCTTTTAACGACAGAGTGTTGGCAGAATCCGAAAATACCAACGTTCCGCTTCTTGAAAGACTTTTCTTTATAGGCATAACAAGCTCTAACCTCGACGAATTTTTCACCGTGCGCGTATCCGAATTGCTAAGGCTTTTAAAAATCTCTCCCAGAAAAAAATATCCCGACTCGCTTACTCCGGAAGCCCTTGCCCTGCATGTAAGAGAGCGCGTGCTGCAGCAAAAATCCAGGCAGGCAAAATCTTTAAACGCCATATTAAAAGAGCTATCCGCAAACGGCATACAGCTGCTTACTTCTTTTGAAACCGAAGAGTTTGACGCCGAAATAGAAAAAAATCTGCCAGAAATGGACATTTGCTTTTCAAAGCTTGAAACCCCGATACCCGCATTATACGGTTCGGACATTAATATCTTCGTGAGATTCCCCGACGAATACGCCATAATAAGATTTAAAAAACAGCAGGACAGGCTTTTAAAACTCTCCGATTCCGGCGGAGCGGTTCGCTTTGCGTTGATAGAACGCTGGATTATGGCCAAAGCGCAAAAACTTTTTAAAAACAGACAAGTTGTGGGCGCATTCGCGTTCCGCATGCTGAGAAACGCCGATATCCCGATATACGATTATGAAGACGAGATATCTTTAGAAAAAAAAGTCGTCCGCGCGGTAAACAGGCGCTCTTTCTCCAGGGTCGTGCGTTTGGAAATAGACTCTTCAAGGTATCCTGACAGCGTTCTGTTTCTTGCGACGAGTTTAAGGCTAGACTCGGCGTCTATTTACAGATTCGACCTGCCTTTAAACCTGCGCTTTCTGACGTCCTTCAAGCAAATGTTTGCCAAGACTCACGAAAAACTGTTATATCCTCCGGTCAACCCCATTGTTCCTTTGATACTTAAAAATAATCAGGATATTTTTTCGGTCATACGCAATCAGGACATAATACTGCATCATCCTTACGATTCTTTCGATATAGTGATAGACTTTTTGGACCAGGCTTCGAAAGACCCGAACGTAACCGAAATTTTTCACACCTTATACCGCACGAATAATTTGGAATCTCCCATCATAAAAACGCTGCAGAAAGCCGCGAAGAACGGCAAAAAAGTTATGGTTTACGTTGAATTAAAAGCTCGTTTCGACGAAATGAACAATGTTATGCACGCCAAAGAATTGAGAAAATACGGGGTTAAAGTTATAACTCCGTTTAAAAAATACAAGGTTCACAGCAAAGTGACGCTGATTACGAGAATAGAGAACGGACGCGTAGTCAGATACGCTCATATGGGAACCGGAAACTATCACGCCGGAACGGCAAAACAGTATACCGATATCGGTCTTTTAACCGCTCACGAAAGCATAACCGCCGACGCTTTGAAATATTGCGAAATGCTGCAGACTCACAGCATTAAACATAAATTCAACTATCTAACGGTAGCGCCGGTAAATATGCACAACAAAATAATATCAATGATTGAAAATGAAATCAGAAACAGGAAAAACGGCAGAAAGGCGCAGATTATCGCAAAGATGAACGCTTTGACCGACATAAAAGTTATTGAGGCTTTGTACAGAGCGTCTAAGGCGGGAGTAAAAATAGATTTGATTGTAAGAGGAACGTGCTGCCTAAAGCCTAACGTCGCGGGACTTAGCGAAAATATAAGAGTAACCAGCATAATAGACAGGTTTTTGGAACACAGCAGAATATACTATTTTCACGCTAACGGCGAGCAAAAAGTTTATTTATCCAGCGCCGACTGGCGACCGCGAAATTTTTTAAGGCGCTACGAAATAGCGTTCCCGGTTCTTGATTCCAACATAAAACAGTATGTGATAGACACAATTTTATACAACAATTTGAAAGATAACGTGAAAACAGCGATTTTACAGCCGAACGGCTCGTACAGGCAGGCGGCGGCAAACAAAAATTTTCCGATACGCTCGCAGTTTGTGTTTGAAGAAATAGCAGAGAAGCATTATGAAGGAACGTATTTGTTTAACAGGTCTAAAATTTTTGACCAAGAATCCCTACCGCAAACTCCGCCGACGCAACCCCAGCCTCAGACGACTCAGTCTATTTGAAAAACGAAAGGCACTTGTGATACTTGTCTTTAGATTCCGCCGGCAGATTGAAGTTCGCCGTTATCACTTTGTCAAACTTTATAAGATGGTGCAAATTATTAAGCTTTTCTTCCAAAGATTTGCTTTCCGCTTTTATTTCATTTTCATATTCGCAAAACGTAGCCATAGGAAATATATTCGTGCCGCGAACGTAAAACGTGCTGATTTTGTCCAAAGAAGGCTCAAGCATTATCTTATTGCGGCTGACTATAAACTTTTCCTTCTTGTAAAAACATATAAGATTGCCCACGGATATCTGCGACAGTATTTTAGGGCCAAGATGCCTTTTCATAGCTTCGGACATTTCTTCCGGAAGATGATTGAACATTATCGCTTTAAGATTTTTTTCGTTGAAATGAATAAAATGATTGTGGCTTTCCTTGAGCACCACTTCCGGAAGCTTCCCGCTGTTGAATTCCGATCTGAACAAAATGCCTTTGTGCAAAAACCCGGGGCCTTTATACTGAATATAGACTTTTAAGCCGTCTTGTTTATAGCGTATGCGCAGGCTCGCGCCTTTTTTGGCGATGGCGGTATCTTTCGTATCCAGATACTGGTCGATAAAAGTTACCGGGGCTTCGCAACCGTCGCTATGCTTGGACATAAAACGCCTTAACTTTTTGAAATCTTCAAATTTCAATTTCCTCTTGCGCTCGATTTCTATGAATCTCGAGTCTTTTATTTTCAGATTTTTTCCAATGTTTTTTATTTGAGTTTCAATGCTCATGTTTTTTCCCTTATTTTACGTTCTGTTTTATCCAGTTGAGAAGGCCGCCGGCAAGAAGAATATCTTTTTGCCTTTGCGTCAAATCGTAGTTTGCCTTGATGTGCTGGCCGTTGACTTTTATAACGAACTCTTTGTTGTTTTTCAAAATATCGGCGGCGTTTTCAAAAGTCAGGCTGTCGCCCTGTTTTATTAAATCATAATCCGCGGGAACGTCAAACGTCAGCGGAATTATGCCGAAGTTTATGAGGTTTGCCAAATGAATTCTCGCGAAAGATTTTGCCAAAACTATTTTTATGTTTAAAAATCTCGGCGCTATCGCGGCATGTTCTCTTGAAGAGCCCTGCCCGTAATTCTCACCGCCCACTATAACTCCGTTGTCTATTGTTTTCGCCCTTTTGGCGAAATCCGCGTCAACCGCGCCGAAAGTGAACTCCGAAATTTTCGGCAGGTTAGACCTGAACGGCAAAATTTTTGCGCCGGCGGGAAGTATATGGTCGGTAGAAATATTATCGCCGACTTTTAACGCTACCGTAGCGGCGTCTTTCAAGTCAAAAACAAATTGTTTGAGCGAAACTATGTTCGGCCCCTTTACGACTTCAACCTTTGAGCCGTCCTTGGCGGGCATCTGGAACTGCGCGTCGTCAACCAAAAATTTCGCGGGCATTTTTATTTTTGGCTTTTCGCCGAAATATTCGCTGGGGTCTGTTATCTCCCCCGTCAAAGCCGCCGATAAAGCTACTTCCGGCGAGCATAAATAAACTTTCGCATCCTTAGTGCCGCTTCTTCCTTCAAAGTTTCTGTTAAAAGTTCTAAGCGACACCGCGCCGCTTTTCGGCGACTGCCCCATGCCTATGCAGGGGCCGCACGCGCTTTCCAAAACTCTCGCGCCGCTTTCTATAATGTTAAAAAGCGCGCCGTCCTGAGAAAGCATAGCCAAAACCTGCCTTGAGCCGGGCGACACCACGAAGCTGACATTTTTGTTTATTTTTTTGCCTTTCAAAACTTCCGCAGTCAAAAGCATGTCGTAGAGAGAAGAGTTTGTGCACGAGCCTATGCCGACCTGATCGACTTTTATACCTTTTATATCTTTGACTTTCACTACTTTGTCCGGCATGTGCGGCTGGGCTATAAGCGGTTCGAGCTTAGATAAGTCTATGTTGATTTCGCCGTCGTATGCGGCGTCTTTGTCCGCGACTATCTCCGTCCAGACGCTGCCGCGTCCCTGACGCTCCAAGAAATCTTTCGTTATTTCGTCCGACGGGAAAATGCTTGTGGTGGCGCCGAGCTCCGCGCCCATATTCGTTATCGTAGCTCTTTCGGGAACCGTCAGAGTCTGAACTCCGGAGCCTGCAAATTCGTAAATTTTTCCGCGCCCGCCTTTGACGCTTTCTATTCTTAAAAGCTCCAAAATTATATCTTTGGCGCTTACCCAGCTTTTAAGCTTGCCGGTTAAGTTCACCTTTATGATTTTCGGCATGGTTATGTAAAAAGGCTGGCTGGCCATAGCGCAGGCCGCGTCAAGTCCGCCGGCGCCGAACGCAAGCATTCCTATGCCGCCGCCCGTCGGAGTATGCGAGTCCGAGCCGATTAAAGTTTTGCCCGGAACGCCGAAACGTTCGAGATGAACCTGATGGCAGATGCCGTTGCCCGCCGGAGAAAAAATTATTCCGTATTTTGCGGCTATGGTCTGCAGAAATTTATGGTCGTCGGCGTTTTCAAAGCCGTTTTGCAAAGTGTTGTGATCGACGTAGCTTACGGAAAGTTCAGTTTTTACTTTCGGCACGCCCATGGCCTCAAACTGCAGATACGCCATGGTTCCGGTGGCGTCCTGCGTTAAAGTCTGATCTATTTTCAGCGCTATCTCGGCGCCTATTTCCATTTTTCCGTTTACGAGATGACTAGCAATAATTTTTTTCGCGACGTTCATTTTAGCCTCTTTTATACGGAGCAAAAGCCCCGATTTCTAAACAAAAAGATTAAACAAATTCGAATACGTGTCCGGCGAAGAAGTTTTTACCAGATTCCACATCTCATAGTTTCCGCCGAACGTAAGAGCAAAACCCGCAAAAATGCTTAACACGCAGGCAAGCATAAAAATTTTATACGCGAACGTTTTCGCGTATCCTTCTTCCATATTGTTGTAGGCGTTAATGACAAAAAGCCCGGCGACAAGCAAAAGCGAAAGGCGTAAATCGCAAGTGTATCTTGTGACAAGCCCGCCGAGACCATAAAGCAGCATGAGGCTTACGGCAGTTCCTATAAAAACGGCGACGGCAGTGTTCTTCATAAGAGCGTCGTTTTTTGAATGCTCGTTTTTCTTCCACCATATAAAAATTCCCCAAACAAGAGGAATAAGCATAATCCCGGCGTTAACGTCTCCGTAAACTCCGTAGCCGAAAGTATTAAAAGTATGAATTGTCGCCTGTATCCACGGGAAGACCGGCAGGAAATTCGGCATGTCGAAAAAATAATACCAGACTGCGTGCGGAAATTTCAATAAAACGTCAATGTTAAACGCTCTTATCGCGTAACCCGTAAGCTGATACGCTTCCCCGAATTCGAAAATCGAGCCGAAACGCGCGAAGTTATACCAAAAAATAAACGAGAGTCCCGCCGCGACGGGAATCAAAAAAGACGCCGCCGCCGAAATTTTATAAGAACGCGTCCGGTTTTTGTCAGACAAAATTTTTAATGCGACGGGAAGCAAGAACGCGAATGCGACTATGAAAACGTTGGGTCTTGCCAAACCTATCGATATGAATGCAGCGCCGGCCAGGAAAAGATAGACGAGCGCGCTTTTCTTTTCTCCCGAGTTTTGGGTAACGTTAAAAGCTTTGAAAGCAAACATTATGCTTGCAGCCAAAAACAAATAGCCGCCGAGGTGCGCTATTTCATATCGGTAGGCAAACAGCTGAAGCATAAATACCAGCGAACCAAACAATATCGCAAGATAAACGGCAAGCAAAAGCATGAGATTGGCTTTGCGGCAAAAAGTTTTAAGAAGCTCTATGAAAGCGCCTAAGAAAAAAACCGCGCAAAGAACCGCGAAAACAAAAGTCACTTTATTTGCTGCGGGCACGCTTCCCGTAAAAAAGTAATATGGGTAATAAACAAACAATACGGGCGCGACGCCGAAATAAACGTAATACTTTCCCTCGTAGAAAACGTAATCGTGCAAGGCAAAGGCTCCGGCGTTCTCGCGGGCTCCCTGCGAATAAACCTGATTTCCCAAAGCGGCAAGTTTTGGATCAGGCGTTATTCCAAGGCTGCTGCTTCCGTGCCGGAAAGCGTCAAAAACAAACATATACGGATCGCTCGTATCTTTTACGGTTGTAAAAGGGTAAGGGGTATCGGGCATTCTCGCGCCGTCGCTAGAAGCCAATAATATAAAAACGGAAAACAGCAGGGCCGCGCAGAGAACGGCAATAACGCCTATTTTATATTTTTTATCCGTAAAATCAGTAACGATATCATACCAGCGGTAAGAGACTGAAACAATAATAAACAAGACGGGGATAAGCAGGACGAAGAAGCGCAGCAGCGAGAAATCAAACGGCTGAACTACGTTAAAACGTATGGACTCTATCGTAAAATCGCCGGGCGCGCTCTTGGATATTTCCAAAACGATATCCTGCATATTGCCGGAACTTTGAACTTTAAGAAAAACTTCTCGGGGTTCGGGCCCGACGGAAAAAAGTTTATTGTAAGCGACGCTGTAATGAAATCTTTCTTTCGAATCTCTGTAAAGCGCCCTTATAGTAGCCACCTGCGGAGAGCCTGAGACTTTCAGCAAAACATTCTGAACCGGGGCATTCATTCCGCCAATAGCGAGAGGAACTTGCTGAACGGCGGGGTTTACATGCAGGTATCCGTCCGGGCCAAGCTTAAGTTTATCGGAATTAAGCCCCTTAAACATCGCAGACAAATTTACGCCGAACTCGGGCCCGTCGGGAGTAAAAAAAGATCCGATATTAAACGCAAAAACCTCGATTAACAGCACGGCAATAAACGCAATCGCGCATTTTACGAAAACTTTAAAGTTTTTGTTTTTATTATCGAACATTACCGCGGCCTCTTTTGACGTATTTCCATTTATTTTATATTATTTTTGAGTATTTGAAAACTTTGTTTCTTGCGCGCTTATAAAGGAGTCTCGATGCCTGACAATGTTTCAGAAACGACTTTGACTGTAAAAGCGGCAAAGTCTTTTAAGTTTATTTTTGCCGTTATAGTTTTTCTGACGGCGTTTTTGATTTACGCTAAAACGACAAACTACCAGCTTACGGGCCTAGACGATATAAACTTCATTCATACATTCGCTTACAAATATCATCCTGCGGACTCTTTCGTAACGGCTTTTGAAACGAACGCGCTCTTCGGCGGGCCCACCCCTTATTACAGGCCTGTTTTATCTTTGTCTTTCGTCATAAGCGATAAAATCGCCGGACAATCGGAAAGTTTCGCGCACTTCGTAAATGTTTTGCTTCACGCCTTCTGCGCGCTGTTGGTTTTTATATTTTTAAGGCGCTATATTTTTGACGAGAAAATATCTTTCTTTGCGGCCATGCTATTTGCGGTTCATCCTATCGCCGTATATACCGCGGCCTGGATTCCCGGGCGCAACGATTCGCTGTTTTTAATAGGCTTTATTTTAGCGCTGGCATTTTTCATAGAGTATCTCGACAAGAAGAAGCTTCGCTTCATTTTCCTGAACGTCTTATTTACATTGATGTGCTTTTTTACGAAAGAGTCGGGGCTGATAGTTCCTTTTATATTTGTTTTTTATTACGTAACTCATTTCAAAAAATACGGAAAACTCGATTTAAAGGAATATGCCGCGGCGGTTATTTCATGGGTTATCGCCATGCTTGTCTTTTGGTTTGCAAGAAAAGCCGCAATGTCCGGAGCCGGGATTTCGGAAGTAAACTTAAAGCCGGACAATATAAGGATGTTTTTCGATTATTACCTTTCCGCGATATTTATGACAACCCCTTTCAGAGCGTTATACGGAGACGTAAACGTGTCTTTTTATATTTTAGGAAGTCTGGCTTTCGCGATGACGGCCTTTTTCGCGTTCTTCGAAAAAAATAAAGAGCAAAGAATAGAAAACTTTTTCTGGTTTGCTCTGCCGTTTATATTGATTGCTCCGACTTTGGTAAGCGAAAGGCTGTGGTTCCAAGGCAACAGGATGTATGTGCCTATGTTCGCGATAATAATTCTGTTTTTTTCTTTTTTAAAGCCGTGGCTGACCAAAAAAAATATTATAGTTCACGTAGTTGTCGCCGCCGTTTTTATAATAGGTTTGGTAGCTTCGCTTTCCGGCAGCGAAGGTTTTAGCGGCAGTCTTCCTTTTTGGAACAAAGTTGTCAGCGAAAGCAACTATGACAACATAACCGCGAAGAAATTCCAGGCGAACGCTTACATTTCAAACAACAGAACCGATGACGCGGTAAAAGAAATGCTGACCATAAACAAATCTATAAATTATAGCGACCCCGAAATCTTTTATTTTCTGGGTGTTGCATTCTACCAAAATGAAAATTACAAAGACGCCGCGAGGGTTTTCGAATCGCTTCTAGCGCACGGATATATGACCGTGCCGCAAACATACGCTAATCTGGCGCTATCTTATTACTACTTAAAAGACAAACAAAAAGCCCAGTATTATTTTAACGAGCTCGTAAAAATTTCACATTCTACTCCGCAGTATGCGCTGGCTTATGTTCGAGGATATGCAATGCATTTGCAGTCGCAGAAAGGCGAGGCGCTAAGATAATTAACCGCAAAGCAAATAAAAGAAGAAGCCCGAGGAAAATTTCTCGGGCTTCTTCTTTTAACGGCATATCCACGACCTTTGGGATGATAGTCGTGTGTCATCAGCGCGAAGTATTTCGCATTTAGACGAAGCGCTTAGTTGACGTAGGTCTTTTTAAATTCCAACTCTTCCCCGCCCTTTTTAGGCGCGTCAATCTTCACTCTGTCGCCGTCCTTAAACTCTCCGGCTATCATTTTTGCCGAAAGAGGATTCAAGAGATATGTCTGTATAGCTCTCTTCAAAGGACGCGCGCCGAATGCCGGATTATATCCCTTTGCGGCGATAAAATCTTTGGCCTTGTCCGTAAGGTCTACGTGTATACGTCTCTGTTCAAGCCTGTTTTCGAAGGATTTGAGCTGGATGTCTATAATCTTGTTAAGCTCTTTTTCCCCGAGCTTATCGAAAATTATGACTTCGTCTATGCGGTTTAAAAATTCGGGGCGGAAACTTCTGTGAAGCTCGCCCAAAACTTTTTCTTTCATCTCTTTCGAATCGTCGGTTTCGGCAATATACTGCGAGCCGATATTAGAAGTCATAATAACGACGGTATTTCTAAAATCCACGGTTCTGCCTTGGCTGTCGGTAAGCCTGCCGTCATCGAAAAGCTGAAGCATTATGTTAAACACTTCCGGGTTTGCTTTTTCTATCTCATCGAATAAAATTACCGAATACGGGCGGCGCCTGACGGCTTCGGTAAGCTGGCCGCCTTCTTCGAAACCGACGTATCCGGGAGGCGCGCCTATCAAACGCGACACGCTGTGTTTTTCCATGTATTCGGACATATCTATGCGCACCATATTTTTTTCATCGTCGAACAAAAGCTCAGCCAAAGCTTTGGCAAGTTCGGTTTTACCGACGCCCGTGGGCCCGAGGAACAAAAAAGTTCCTATCGGCTTGTTCGGGTCGGAAAGCCCGGAACGGCTGCGGCGCACGGCGTTGGCTATAGCCGTTATCGCCTCATCCTGGCCAACGACTCTTTCGTGGAGTTTCGTTTCCATTTTAAGAAGTTTCTGCATCTCCCCTTCCATCATGCGGCTGACGGGAATGCCGGTCCACTTGCTTACGACCTCGGCTATGTCTTCTTCGTCTACTTCCTCTTTCAGAAACTTCGTTCCTTTTTGAAGTTCTTGCAGCGTTTTATTTTCTTTGTCCAATTCTTCCTGCGCCTGAGGTACTTTTCCGTAACGGATTTCCGCGACGGCGTTCAAGTCGCCGGACCGCTCCAACTTCTGCTCCTGCGTTTTCATGTCTTCTAGGAGCGCTTTGAGCTTTCTGATTTTAGAAATCGAAGATTTCTCTTTCTCCCATTGAACTTTCATGCCGGAAGATTCTTTTTTGAGCTCTTCTATCTCTTTTTCCATTTTGGCAAGGCGTTCTTTGGAAGCTTTGTCGGTCTCTTTTTTTACGGCCTGACGCTCGATTTCAAGCTGCCTGAGCTTTCTTTCGACCGCGTCAAGTTCTGACGGCATGGAGTCTATTTCTATTCTTAGCCTGCTCGCGGATTCGTCAACCAAATCTATGGCTTTGTCCGGCAGAAATCTGTCGGTTATGTATCTTGCAGAAAGCGTAGCGGCGGCGACAAGGGCAGAATCTTTTATTTTTACCCCGTGATGAACCTCGTATTTTTCTTTGAGCCCGCGGAGTATAGCTATGGTGTCTTCCACGCTCGGCTCGCCGACAAACACCGGCTGGAAACGCCTTTCGAGCGCCGCATCTTTTTCTATGTACTTTCTGTATTCGTCAAGGGTAGTCGCGCCGACAAGTTTCAATTCGCCGCGAGCAAGCATAGGCTTTAACATATTGGCCGCGTCAACCGCGCCCTCCGAAGAGCCCGCGCCCACTATTGTGTGCAGCTCGTCGATAAACAAAATTATTTTCCCCTGCGCGGCGGTAATTTCTTTTAGCACGGCTTTAAGCCTATCTTCGAACTCGCCTCTGTATTTGGCGCCTGCAATCAACGCGCCCAAATCCAAAGCTATTACTTTTTTATCTTTAAGCGATTCCGGAACGTCGCCGGAAACTATTCTTTGCGCAAGGCCTTCGACTATGGCGGTTTTGCCCACTCCGGGCTCGCCGATTATTACGGGATTGTTTTTCGTTCTGCGGGACAAAACCTGAACGGAACGGCGGATTTCTTCATCGCGGCCTATTACAGGGTCAAGTTTTCCGCGGCGCGCAAGCTCCGTCAAATCTCTGCCGTATTTTTCAAGCGCCTGGTATTTGTCTTCCGGATTTTGGTCTGTCACTCGTTGGTCTCCTCTTATGGAAATTAAAGCTTTTAATATAGCGTCTTTTGTAAGCGAATACTTTTTCAAGATTTTTGACGCGTCTGTTTCGGAATCTTCAGCCATGGCAATAAGAATATGCTCCGTAGAGACGAATTCGTCTTTCAAATCTTTCGCGGCTGTTTCGGAGTCGTTTAAAATTTTATTTAAGCTCTGCGCAACGTAAAGATTGCCGCCCTGAACTTTCGGCTTTTTTTCTATTTCCGAAAGAAGGTCTTTTTCAATGTTTGCGGCAATCATATTTTCCTGGCCTGTTGCGGCGGATTTTTTTATTATCTCGCCGACCGTTCCGGCTTCTTGTTTTACTAACGCGTATAACAGATGTTCCGCGGTAAGCTCTTGATTGCCGTAATCGGCAGCAATTTTCTGCGCGTCGGTAAGAGCTTCCTGGGATTTTATAGTCCATTTATTTATATTCATTTTTCCTCCATAAACCTATATTGGCACTCACTATAAGACAGTGCTATTTTAACGCAAAAAACCCTGTTTGTCAACAGGATTTCTTTTGGGACTGCGGCCCAAACTGCTATTGGGGATTGCGTCCCCAAACCCGCCTTACTTTTTCACGAACGAAAAAGTAAGCAAAACGCCCGTCGCTGACACGCATTCGCTTCTAAATTTCATAAGCAATTTTTATAAACTCGCACGCTGTGCGCGCTCAAACACATAAAAATTAACCGCGCTTATGAAATTTCTCCGCTCATAAGACGCGTGAGGCGACAAGACACGGCAATGGCAAAAAATAAGAAGCCCGCAAAAAATTCTGCGGGCTTCTTTTATAATGCCGTTAAAGGCTTAAAAGTTTATTTTTTTGATTGGGTTGATTGGGATTGGAAGTCTTCTATGATTTGGCGTAGTCTCTTCTCGGATTTGATTTGCTCTTCAAGCACAAAGCGCATTACGTCGGCAATAGGGTCCGGCAGTTTTGCGTGTTCGAGTTTTTCGATTTCATTCTCGGAGTAACCAACATTGATTCTTGCCGGCACGCCTACGGCAGTAGCGTTTGCCGGAACGTCATGTGTAACAACCGACGCGGCGCCCACTCTAGCGTTGTCGCCAACCGTAATTGCGCCCAAAACTATGGCGTTAGAACCGAGAACAACGTTGTTGCCTATGGTAGGATGTCTTTTTTCTTTTTTCAGAGAAGTTCCGCCAAGAAGAACTCCCTTGTAAATCAAAACGTCGTCGCCCACTTCCGCGGTTTCGCCGATAACTACTCCCATGCCGTGGTCTATAAAAAGCCGGCGGCCAATTTTTGCGCCTGGATGAATTTCTATGCCGGTAAGGAATCTTCCGATATGAGAAATAAATCTTGCGATAAAATATAATTTGCGTTTCCAAATCCAGTGAGAGAATCTGTGAACTATGACGGCGTGGAGACCTGGATAGCAAAACAAAACCTCAAGCCACGAGCGGGCGGCCGGGTCTTCTTTAAAAATGTTGTTGACGTCTTCTTTGATAAGTTTGAACATGAGAGAATTATACTAAAATTTTACCGGGAGTTCACTCCCACGCCCTCGCAAGCGCTGCGCCTTAACAATAAAAAGTTTTAGCGCGAAGTATTTCGCATTTAGACGAGGCATCACCGCGACGAAATTTACGGACGTAAAGTGTAAATGAGGAGCGGAGTAACGAAGTATAAATGTGAAAGACAAAGCGGTATAAATAAAAAATCCCCCGCTTTGATTAGAAACGGAGGATTTTTTATTATTTTAATTTATTTCTTTTTGCCTTTTTTCGCAACTTTTTTCTTTGCCGCTTTTTTTGCGACTTTTTTAACGGCTTTTTTCTTTTTGCCGCCGCTTACCATTTTTGCTCTGGAAATGTCGCCGGCTTTATCGAGGAAGTACAAATAGCCTTTAACTTTCTTCAATCCTACTTTAGCGACTTTGGAGGTCTTGCCGCCTTTCTTGCCGCCTCTTGCCATTACAGATCTGGAGACATCGCCCTGTTTGTCGATGAAATAAAGGTATCCGTTCTCTCTTTTTACTCCGACTTTCTGAACTTTTTCTGCCATTGTGTGGCCTCCTTTTAAATGCTGCTGCTTGTTTTATTTTTTATTTCCGGCGTCCGCCGGAAGTTCTAATTGCAAGTCGTCTTTTTTCGTAACGATTCTTTCCTTAAGCCAGTTATCGATAATATCTTTCGAAAACCTGTATTGTCTGCCTATCTTGGAAGCCGGAATTTTTTTGAGCTTTATAAGGCTGTAAATTTTGGACTTTCCTATGCCGAGATATTCGGAAAGTTCTTTGATATCCATTATTTGTTTATTTACGCTCTTATTTTCCATGTTTTATCTTTCTTTACCGGATATTTATGTCTTCTGCCGAAATAATACATATTTTACCGTTCTTTGTCAAGTATTATTTTATATTGCCGGAATTTTCTGTTTATTGCCGTCTTTTGCCATGTTTTACAAAATAAAATCGCGGTTACACCTATTATATATAAGTGTAGCCGCGGTTTTAGAATTGGAATTTAAATCTTGTATTCGAAAACTGCCGGTTCTATAGAATCTATGCCTTTCCTATACATGTTTTTAAATATGTATTTTGAAACCGAAAACATTGTAAGCACATCGGCCATCGCCCTGTGGCGAACTTCGACTTCAACGCCAATTGTGTTTGCAATGTTTCCCAAAACGTTTGACTCAAAAGAAAAATACTGTCTGGCAAGTTTCAGAGTGTCTATAAAATATATTCGCTGGGGTTTAATTCCGTTTTCGAACAGCTCTTTATGTATGAAAGACAAATCGAACTGCGCGTTATGGCATACCACAATGCCGGCGCCGATAAAATCTAAAACATTCTTTGCAACGGCGCCGAAAGGCGGGGCGTCTTTTACCATATCGTCATAAATGGAATGAATCTTGGAACACTCCAAAGGGATAGGCGTTCCGGGGTTGACCAAAGTTTCAAACCTTTGTTCTTGGCCGCTTTTTAATTTGAGCATGGCAACTTCGACTATCTTCGCGCCCTGCGCTGGTTCCAGCCCGCTCGTTTCTATATCCAGATAAACCAAATCGTCCGGAGCGTCTGTATGAATAATCCTATTGTTATTTTCCGTTCTCATTTTTGTTATTGCCCTTGCCGTGTCTTGTCTCTCAGCACGAAGTATTTTGAGTTTAGGCAAAGAGCGCTAGGCGATGTGTACTTAGTTGTGTACATGAGCCGACGCGCGATGCCGCATAAACTTAAAAGACAAGTGCCTAATACCAGATGAGTTTGAGGTATGCTATAAATAAAACGCCATATCCGAGCGCGGTAAAAACTATCCAGAAAATTTTTGACAGATCCGCTTTGCGTTCAAGACTGCATACTTCGCAGCCGGCTATGTAGGCGCCTTTAAAAACAAGCATTATCGCAATCGTAGCGAGAAAACATGCGGCGACTAAAGCCGCGTATAAAATAACGGCGCCGAAAAATATGTTGTACATTATCCCGCTAAACATGGACTGATCTCTTAACGTAACGTAAATCAGCGAGCTCATCAAAAACAAAACCGCAAAATACATCCACTTTTTGTTGTAAAACATTATTACCTCAAATCCACTCCGGCATTGCGCAATTCGACAACTGCTTCGTCGCTTCCGTAATATGCGGCTCTCTTTAAATAATCTATGCCTTGAGATTCTCTTCCCCATGTTCTGTAAACCATGCCGGTAAGATAATTGGCTTTCGCGTCTTCCGGGTTTACGGACAAAGCCTTGACGCACATATCCAAAACCGAGTCATATTCCACGCGTTTGTAATAAATTTCAGCCATCTTAACGTAGGCAATCGCGGATTTCCAGTTCACGTCCGCCGCTTTCGCGTATGTTTCTATGGCGTTTTGATCGTCGCCCATTTTTACGAGCATATCGCCGAGATTGCAATATGCCGCTACAAAAGACGGATTGGCCGCCACGGCTTTTCCGTAGTAATCCGAAGCTTCCTTATATTTTTTCTCTTCGAAAAAAGTGTGTCCTATAAGATTATAAAAACCGGCTTTGTCGAAACCTTTTACCGTAAGAGCTTTGCTGTACCAGAATCTCGCTTCGTCGGTCTTGGCATTTGCGCGCAGACATTCGCCCATTAACACGTATGCTTTTTCCATATTCGGAGCCGCCTCTATGGCTTTGGCAAGCGCCGCTTCGGCGTTGTCATATTCCGAAGCATTATTGCCAAGAGCGGCTTTCCGGCAATACGCGTCGCCGAGAGCGTAATAGGCTTCGGCGTTGCCTGGGTTTATGTCTAAAACTTTTTTGAAATTTTTTATTGCGGCATCGAAGTTCCCGGTCTTTACAAGCGCCGAAGCGTACGCGAAATAAATTTCCGGGTTGTTTCTGTCAAGATCGGCCGCTTTCGAATAATATTGCGCGGCTTTAAAATAATGCTCCTGAACATAATAATCGTCCGCTTTCTTGAGCAAAACTATTTTGGAATACCCGATATTTTTCACGCCGTAAATCAAAGCGCCGGCAAAAATAACGCACAGCGTTATTATGACGCTCACTCTTAAATTTTTATCTTTGATGTCTTCAAATATCGCGTATATTCGTTTTAATATGTTTTTTATTTTTTTCAAAGCGTTATTTTTTCTCCGTAAGACGTCTGAAAAATATTTTGCATGCCTTCGTCGTTAAGAAGCTTCATCATTCTGGCGGCCGTAGCTTCTTCCGAATGTATAAGGTAAATTTTAACGTCTTTATTCTGCGCCGAAAGCCAGCGTTTTATCATCGCAAAACCTGGATGATCGGAAAATACTTCGTATTTT
>Ga0123357_10000744_pt1 | contig 32755 bp, 30 predicted proteins | sample TergutEmb28metaG_FD_89873 | JGI IMG/M metagenome (GOLD analysis project Ga0123357, IMG submission 89873) | Embiratermes neotenicus P4 segment gut microbial communities from Petit-Saut dam, French Guiana - Emb289 P4 | ecosystem: Host-associated > Arthropoda: Insects > Digestive system > Gut ... | reverse complement strand
AGGCGGTCCTGGATGGCGGCGATGGCCGGCGTCGGATTCTCGATGAAGAACTGCGAGCCCAGGTAGACCAGCGGCGACGGCGCGCCCTGGGCCATGTTGTCGAACGCGGCGATCAGGTGGCGCGGCTGCACGTCGTGGCCGCCCAGGCCCAGTATCGCGGTGACGACGCGCGGCAGCGCGCTGATGCCGCCGACGCCCGGGAACGGCGCGCGGCCCTGGGGGGCCTCGCCGTTGGTGCGGGCGTGGAACAGCGCCTGGTTGACCAGGGTGGTCAACGTCGTGATGTCGGAACGCTCCAGCACCGTGACGGCCTTGGCGTGGCCGATCGCGGCGATCAGCTCGGCCTCGGGGAACGGCTGCAAGAGTTTGATGGAGACGACGCCCACCTTGCGGCCCTGCCTGCGCAGGTACGCGGCGGCGGCGCGCGTGTCGTCGGTGATGGAGCCCATGCCGACGATGATGTGCTCGGCGTCCTCGCAGTCGTAGGCCATGACCGGGGCGTACTCGCGGCCCGTCAGGGCGGAGTATTCGCTCATGGCGTCGCGGACCATGCCGGGGACCGCCATGACGAAGTGCGTGTACCGGTCGGCGGAGGTGGCCTGGAAGTCGGGTTGGTTCTGGACGGGGCCGGTGGAGCCCGGGTCGTCCGGGTCGACGTAGGCCGGGACGCGCTGGCGGGTGCCCTTGCGCCACGCGTTGACCCACTGGCGGCGCCACTGGGCGTGCAGGTCTTCGGGAACCCAGGCGAGCGTCTGCTCGACCAGGGCGCCGTCGGCGTCGGCCTCGACGGCGGCGGCCATCGACTCCAGGTGCGCGCGCAAGGCGGCGGCGTCGTCGGCGGAGAAATCGGCGGCGTGGCGGACGAGGTATTGCTCCAACTGGAAGACGCGGCCCTTGGCGCCGAACAGCAACTCCTGGGCGACGGTGGGGCAGGCGATCCGCTCGGACGGATCCCCGATGAAGTCGTGGAGCAGCTTCGGCTCGGGCAACTGGACTTCGCTCATGACGTGGCTGGTGGCGAAGCCGTCCATCGCGTTGGTCACCGGGACCAACGACTGCGCGGAGACCTTGTAGGCGATGGCGGCCAGGTCGGCGGCCTCCTGCGGGTTCGAGCCGAACAGGATCGTGTAGCCGGCGGGCAGCAAGGCGTAGATGTCGTCATGGCCGGCCATGACGTTGAGCGAGCCGCGCGTGACGACGCGGGCGGCCACCTGGAGGACGAAGCCGCCGACGCGGCGCCCGACCGTCGCGTAATGCGACTCGATGCCGTACAGGATGCCCTGGCTGGACGACGCGTTGGAGATGTAGTTCCCGCCCGTCAGCGCGGCGCCGAACGCCCCGGACTGCCCGGAATGCTCGCCCTCGGCCTCGACGAAGAACGGGTGTTTGCCCCAGACGTTGAGCTGGCCCTCGGCGCGCGCGGCCTCGAAAAGCTCGGAGATTTCCGTCGACGGCGTGATCGGGTACCCGATCATCCCCCCGCAGACGTGTTTCATCACGTAGGCGACGGCTCCGTTGCCGTTGATGACATCGGGCACGCCAGGATATAGCGGACTACTCATGGTTGTTTTGTCCTCGTTATTTTGGGATATAGAGATAGACGCGCGGGGGCGGACCAGATGAGTAACAGGCTCATGTGCCGTCTCGCCCTCCCTTGGTGTCCGACTATGGACTGCCGGGTTCCGCCGTCGATGCCCAGACAGGGCCAGGGCGACCTGAGTGACCGGGCGCCGTCGCTGCTGGCAGGGCTAGGAACGATAGTAACACTGGGTGATTTGAGGGTATGGCGCCCTCTCACTCTCCGGTCCGTAGGCCGCTGCGCTGCCCGCCACGATGGATCCAGGACGGGCAGCGCGGCGCGCGGGGGTATGGGGGTCGTCCCCCATTGTCAGACGAGGCCGACAAAAATGTCGTCCAGGCTGGCGCCGCCGTGGTCCGCGCGCAGTTGCGAGGGGGAACCCTCGGCGATGATCCGGCCAGCCGAGATGAACGCCAGACGGTGGCAGTGGGCTGCCTCGTCCATGTAGTGCGTGGTGACGAACAGGGTGACGCCGCGCGCGGCGAGGTCGTACAGCAGATCCCAGAATTGGCGGCGCGCCACCGGGTCGACGCCGCTGGTCGGCTCGTCCAGGAACAGCAGGTCCGGGTCGTGGATGGTGGCCGCGCCCAGGGCCAGCCGTTGCCGCCATCCCACGGACAGGTTGCGCGTCAGCTCGTCCTCGCGGCCCACCAGGTCGGCCATGCGCAGGATGTAGGCGCGTTGGGCCTCAAAACGCTCGGCTGGCAGCTCGTACACCCCGGCGTAGAAGCGCAGGTTTTCCTCGACGGTCATGTCCTCGAACAGGGAGAACTTCTGCGACATGTAGCCGATGCGGCGGCGCACGTCCTCGGGCCGGTGAACGATGTCCGCGCCCAGCACCTGGGCGTGGCCGGACGTGGGGCGGATGGTGCCCGTCAGCATGCGGATCGTCGTAGTTTTGCCCGAGCCGTTGGGGCCGAGGAAGCCGAACACCTCGCCCCGGGCCACGTCGAGGTCGATGTCGTCGACGGCGGTAAATCCGCCAAACTGCTTACGCAGGGCGCGGACGGTGATCGCGGGTTGGACAGGTGTCGCTGGTTGCCCGTTTGACGCCGGCTGGGCAGGGCGGCTGGGTTGGTCGGTCGTCGCGGGTCGGCGGGACGTTGGCCGTTGCTTGCTCATCGCGTCAACCTCCTCCGGGTGGCGACGACCGCCCCGGTGAACAAGACGACGGCGAACCCCGTCAGGAACAAGAAGGGCCGCGCCAGCGAGGCGAATCCGGAGCCTTTCACCCACCCGGCGCGGATGATCTCCAACGCGTGGGTGAGCGGGATGACGTTGGCGATCCATTGGAAGGCGACCGGCATCGACTCCAGCGGGAATACGAACCCCGACAAGACGATCGTCGGGATCATGACGAACATCATCGCCTGCTGCGCCTGCGCGCGGGTGGTCGAAATCAGCGAGATGAGCAGGCCCAGCGCGATGCACACCAGCATGAACAAGATCAGCCCGACGGCCACCACGGCGACGTTGCCGTTGAACGGCACCCGGAACCATAACAGCCCGCCCGCGGCGACGATGACCGTCTGCACGCACGCCAACAGCGCGTACGGCAGCACCTTGCCGATGAGGTATTCGCCGGGACGGATCGGGGTGACGAACATCTGCTCCAGCGTGCCCGACTCGCGCTCGCCCACCACCGCCATCGACATGATCGCCATCAGCGAGATCATCAAGATGACGGCCATCAGCGCGGGGATCATCGACGTCAGCGGGGCCATCGTCGGGTTGTATTCGACGCGGATGCTCGCATTGATGCCGGGCGCGGAGGCCAGGATGGGGGCCATGCCGGATTGCGCCAGCAGCGTCTGGTTGAAGGAGGCGACCACCTGGGAGGCGTACGAGCCCGCCACCTGGGAAAGCTGCGAGTTGGAACCGTCGACGATGATGCCGATGGGGGCGGTCTCGCCGCGTTGCAGGGCGGCGGAGGTCCCTTCGGGGATGACGATGGCGACCGTTTCCTGGCCTGAGTCCAGCAGTGGCTGGACGTTGTTCTCGGAGGCGGGGTAGGCGTTGACGTCGAAGTATTGCGACGACGTGAACGAGCTGGTCAGCGCCCGGGAGACGGTGGAATGGTCGAGGTCGACGATGGCCGTCGATAGGTGCGTGATATCGGCGGCGACGACGTAGCCGAACAGGATCAACTGCAAGACCGGCATGATGATCAGCGCCCGCAACAACATCGGGTCGCGGCGCAGTTGCAGGAACTCCTTCCACACCAGCAGGCGGACGCGGTGGGGGCTGACGAGGCGGTTCATGACTCCCTCCTGCGGTACAGCGCCGACGAGGCGACGAACATCACCGTCGCGAACACCGCCAACGCGACCATGTCCGTCCACACCTGCGGGAAGGAGGCGCCCTTGAGGAACACGTCGCGGGAAATGTCGACCATGTAGCGGCCTGGGAAGATCATGGAAATCCATTGCAGGAAGGTGGGCACCTGGCTCAACGGGAACGCGAACCCCGACAGCAGGAAGGCCGGCAGGAACGCGATCAGGATCGCGGCCAGGTTGGCGACGTCCATGCTGGGCGCGACGGCGGAAATCAGCAGCCCCAGCCCCAACGCGGAGAACACGAACAGCACCGACCCGAGGGCCAACGCGGCGATGCTTCCCCGCAGCGGGACGCCGAACACCCCCATCGCCAGCACGGTGATGAGGACGACGTCGACGAACGCCAGCAACGTCCACGGCAACAACTTCCCGAGCATCAGCTCGCCGCGTCTCAACGGGCTGACGGTCAACTGCTCCGAGGTGCCCAGGTCGCGTTCGCGCACCAGCGTGTTGGCGGTCTGCTGGACGGTGACGATCATCAAAATGACGACCATGAGGCCCGGTATCAGGAAGTCCGACGAACTCAGGTCGGGGTTGTACCAGGTGCGAAGACGCGGGTCGAGGGTGCCCAAGGCTGACAGGTCGACGCCCTGGCCGGCGGCCCACGCTACGCTCACCTGCTGGCTGTATTGCTGGGTCAGCGCGGTGGCGGCGGCGCGGGAGACGCGGGCCGCGTTCGGCTCGCTGCCGTCGACCAGGACGCCGACGTTGGCCTTTTCGCCGCGCGCCAGCGATTGGGAGAACCCGGCGGGCACGACCAGCGCGATGGTGGCTTCGTTCGACTCGAAGGCCGGGTCGATGGCCGACATGGACTCGGTCTGCTCGACGATCTTGAACAGGCTGGAGGCGGAAAACGCGGCGATGAACTGGCGGCTGGCCGGGGTGTGGTCGGTGTCGACGACGATCATCGGGACGTTGCTCACGTCGAAGCTGATCGCGTAGGCGAACAGGAGCAACTGGATGACCGGCATGACCAGCACGATGGCGAGCATGCGCGGGTCGCGGAGCAGGTGCAGGAATTCGGTGCGGGAGACGGCACCGACGCGGCGGATCATGGGCGGCCTCCCCGGCGGGCGGGGGAGTGGGCGAGGGCCGTGGCGTCATCGTCGTCGGGAGTGGATTCGTCGTGCGGGGTGTCGGCGGAGTCGTCGGGGGCGGGCTCGTCGGGTGCGTCGGCAATGGCCGCGAACGCGGTTTCCATGTCGATGGTCGCAGGCGTTGCGCTCGCCTGGATGCCCGCTTGGGCCAGCCGGTCGCGCAACGCCGTCGCGCTGGTGAGGTCGGGCGTGCACAGGACGCGCACCACGTCGCCGAAGACATGCGCCGAGAGCACGCCCGGCACGCCGTCGAGCACGCGCAGGGCGGCTCGCGGGTCGGGGGCCAGGACTTCCACGAGCGTCCCCGGCACCAGCGCCTTGATCTGGGCCGGGGTGCCCGCGTGCTGGACGCGTCCGTTGTGGAGGAACGCCAATTGGGTGCAGCGCTCGGCCTCGTCCATGTATGGCGTGGCCACCAGGACGGTCGTGCCCGCCTCGCGCAGTTCGCCCAGGATGTCCCAGAACTCGCGGCGCGACACCGGGTCGACGCCGGTCGTCGGCTCGTCCAGCAGCAACAGACCGGGGGAGTGGATTAGGACGGACGCGAGCATCAGCTTTTGCTTCATACCGCCGGACAGGTTGCCCGCGCGCCGCGACGCGAACGGCCCCAGCCCCATCCGCTCCAGCAGTTGGGCCGAGCGTTGACGGCGGACGGCCTTGGGCACGCCCCGGATCGTCGCGAAGAAGTCGACGTTCTCGGCCACCGTGAGGTCGGGATACATGGAGAACTTCTGTGGCATGTAGCCCACCAGGGGCGTCACCAGGGTGGCTTCGTGCATCACCGAATGCCCGAAGACCTCGGCGTCGCCGGAGGTGGCGGCCAGGACGGTGGCGAGTATGCGGATCGTCGTGGATTTGCCCGCGCCGTCGGGGCCGAGCAGGCCGAACATCGCGCCGCGCGGGATCGCCAACGTCACGTCGTCGACGGCTAGCACGTCGCCGAACCGCTTCGTCAGGCCGGTGGCCGCGACGGCCACATCGTCGTCGTTCACTGGAACTCCGCGGTCACGGGCAGGCCGGCCTTCAGCGTCCCGGAGGAGTCGGTGACGTCGATGCGCACCTCGTAGACGAGTTTGGCGCGGGCGTCGGCGGTCTGGATGGTGTCGGGGGTGAACTGCGCCTGGCTGGCGATGAAGCTGACCGTCCCGGTGAAGGTCGCCGTCGAGGAGTCGGTCGTCAGCGACACCTTCTCGCCGGTTTTCACCTGCCCGATGCTCGTCTCGGGCACGTACACGTTCGCGTACAGGTTCGTGGTGTCGAGGATGGTGACCAGCGTGCGTCCCGGCGACGCGTTCTCGCCCGCCTGGCCGATGACCGACGTCACCACCCCGGCGGCGGGGGCCTTCACCGTGGCGTAGCTGACCTGCACCTGCGCCAGCTCGACGGCGGCCTTGGCCTGCGCGAGGCGCGCCTGGGCGGCGGTCTTGTCGGCCTTCGTCGAACTCGAATCGTTGGTGACGTTGTCGAGGGCGGCCTGGGCGGCGGTGACGCCCTGCTGGGCCTGGCTGACCTGGAGCGCGGCGGCCTTCGAATCCAGCGTGGCGACGGTGTCGCCCTTGGCCACGGTGTCGCCCTCCTTGACGGCCACCGATGCGATCGGCGCGGCGATGGCCGGGGTCACGTCGTATTCGGTGGCCTCGACGGTCCCGTCCGCGCTGAGGCCGGAGGCGGTGGCCGACGGGTGGGCCGAGACCCACCACCACACGCAGCCCCCGATGATCACGAGCAGCACGACGACGATGACCGGAATGGGCGGGTGTTTGCGTGGCTTAGGCATGGCAGTCGCTTTCGGACGACGGGACGGTGATGGTGACGGGGACGCCGGCGGGCAGGGCCGACGACGTCTGAACGGTGATTTCGAAGGCGCGAGTGAGGTGGATCTCGTCGGTGGTGGTCGACGACGGCGGGTAGGTCGCCTGCGAGCCCACGACGGTCACGGTGGCGTCGGCGGGGGAGGCCATCCAATCGCCCAGGACGGTGACGGCCTGCCCCGCGCACAGGGTGGCGACCTGCGCGGGAGAGGCCCAGGCGTCCACCAGCGCGGGCCCGTCGGGGCGGATGACGGCCAGCGGCGCGCCAGGAGGCACGGTGGCGCCCGTGGCGGCGATGCTGACGACGGTGCCCGAGACCGGGGCGGTGACCGTCATGAGGCCGAGCTGCCATTGCGCGGCGTCGACGGCGACCTGCGAGGCGTCGGAGGCCACCTGGGCGAGTTTCTTGGCGTCGCGGAGTTGCTGGCGGGCGTCGTCGAGGGTGACGCGGGCGGCGTCCATCTTGACCAGGCCGGCGCGGGCCTTGGTCAGGCCGGTGGTCAACTGGCTCAGCGCGGAGGTCAGCTTGGCGCGGCCCGCGTCCAGTTGCGCCAGCGCGGTGCCCATCTGCGCCTGCGCATGGGTGAGCTGGGCCTGTTGGGCCTTGAGTTTCGTGAGTTGGGCGGCGGCCTGCTGGAGCTGGGCGGCGGCGGGGTTGGGGGGTGCCGCTGGGTTGGAACCGGTGGTTGGGTGCGGCGGCGTACCGGACGGGATGAGATTCGTCGACGACGGCTGGGATGCGGTGGGGAGCGACGGCATCGACGCGATGGCACTCGACAGTTTCGACAACGCGCCGTCGACCGTCGTCTTCTTGGCGACGAGTTGTTGGCGGGTCGAGGCGAGCGTCGACAACGAGGATGAGAGCTTGTGCTGCGTCGAGGTCAGCGTGGCGATCGTGGAGGCCAGCGTCGCCCGCTGGGACGCCAGGGTGGAGGCGGCGTCGTCGGCGTCCTTGATGGACTGCGTCAGGACGCCGACCTGTGCGGCGGCGACAGTGGCGTCGGCCTTGGCGAAGGCGACGGAGGCTCTTTGGGCCTTGTCGTCCAGGGTGACCAGCGTGTCCCCGGCGTTCACATGGGTTCCTTGCGGGGCGTTCACCGTCGTCACGAGGACGGCTGGGACGAGCGTCGGCTGGCCGGATGGCGCGGACGTGGACCCGGAGGCGGACGCGGCGGAACCCGAAGCCCCGGACGTCGACCCACTCGAGGTCGACGAACCCGACGTGGATGTTCCCGAGGTGGAGGCGAACCCGGCGTCGATGTCGATCTGCGGCGCCTGGACGCTGGGCGCGGGCACGGTCACGGTCGTGTCGCGGACGGTGCCGGTCAGGACGAGCCCGGTGGCCGACGCGCACCCCGACAGCGTGCCCATCAGCAGGGCGACCGCCACCAGCGCGGCCATCGTCGTCGCGCGCGCCCTCATCCGTCGGCCCTCACGGTCAGCAGGAAGGCGTCGACGAGGAAGCCGAGGTCGTCGTCGCTGGGCGGCGGGCTTGGCTCGGGGTTGAAGAAACCGTCGATGGCGACGAACGAGAAGATCGGCCCGATGAACGCCCGGGCGGACAATTCCGGACGGGGGACGCGCAGCACGCCCGCCGCGTCCGCCGAGCGCAGGATGCTCGTGGCGACGAAGATGAACTGTTCGGGCAACGACTGCCGGAAGGCCGCGCGTACCTCGTCCATGCGGAACGCCTCGCCGATGAGTAGGCGCAGGAAGGCGACGCCCTCGGGAGCCATGAGCCGGTGGGTGACGCCGCGTGCCAGCGCGAACAAGGTCGCATGGACTTCGGCCAGGGTGCTGAACGCGGGCATGTCTGGCAGGACGGCGGGGGAGGGCGCCGCTGTCCCCGGGCGTTGCGGGCCGTGGGCCCCATCCATCGCGGCGGACGCTGCGGTGGTGTCCTGGGGAACCGATGGCGCGATCGCGGCGAACCCCACGGCGTCGGCGAGCACCGCGATCAGCAGGTCGGTTTTGGAGGGGAAGTAGCGGTACAGCGTCTGCTTGCTGACGCCCGCCAGACCGGCCACGGCGTCCATCGACGTGCCCGCGTACCCCTGCGCGAGGAACAGCGAGCGCGCCGCGTCGGCAATCTGCCGCTGCTTGGCGTTCGCCCGTTCCAGGTTGGCGTCGCTGACCATGAATCAAACTGTACGGTCTAGTTTGATTAGTGTCAAGAGGTTGTCGACTCGCGGTGGGAGTCGTGTCCGCTGCCCACTGCTTCCTCGCGCCACGCAACGCCGCGACCGCCCGTTGATACGGCGTGCCGTCTCGCTAGTCAAGACGCTAGTCTCACGATATGACACATGAGCGTTACACCCACGGGCACGCCGCCGTCGTCGTGAACGCACACGCGACGCGGACGGTGGACGACTCGCTGGCCTACGGCCTGGCGTACCTGAAGCCCGGCATGACGGTGCTCGACGTGGGCTGCGGGCCCGGGACGATCACGGAAGGCATCGCGCGACGGGTGGCCCCCGGACGGGTGATCGCCGTCGACGCGGACGCCAGCGTCATCGCCCAGGCGCGCGACCGGGCGAAGGCCGACGGCGTGGCGAACATCGACTTCGCGGTGATGGACGCCTACGCCCTGGACCTGCCCGACGGCAGCGTGGACCTGGCGCACGCCCACCAGGTGCTCCAACACCTCGCCGACCCGGTGGCGGTGTTGCGCGAGATGGCGCGCGTCACCCGTCCCGGTGGCCACATCGCCGCCCGCGACGGCGACTACTCGGGTTTCGTGTGGTATCCCGCCAACGAGGGCATCGCCCGCTGGCTGTCCCTGTACCTGAACGCGGCCCGCGCCAACGGCGGCGAGCCGGACGCCGGGCGACGCCTGCTCGCCTGGGCGCACGCGGCGGGGCTGACCGACGTCGTGTCCACGTCGTCCACCTGGACCTACCCGGCGGGCCCCGGCGCGCGTTGGTGGGGCGAGTCCTGGGCCGACCGCATCCTCCACTCGTCCATTGCGGGCCAACTCCTCGACTTCGGTGCGGCCACCCAGGCCGACCTGGAGGCCATCAGCGCATCCTGGCTGGAATGGTCCGCCGACCCGGACGCCATGTTCATGATCCCCCACGGCGAGATAGTCGCCACCGTGCCGGGGTGAGGCGAGCGACACGCATGGGGTTCCCCGTCGCCGAGCGGAGGGCCGCTAGACTGTCAATCATCGGACAGACGGACAGCAAGGAGGGTGCCGTGGATATCTACAGCGAGCCAATGCTGAACGTCAACGACGCTTCCAGATACTTGGGGATGCCGACTGAAACGCTACGGCGTTGGCGTTCAGATCGGGTGATTCATTCCGTGTCGAGCCAGCGTCGTGGTTGGCCCACCTTGCCATTCGCTGCTGTGGTTGAAGCTTTTGTCTTGCGTGAACTGCGCAGTGTTGGGTTTACGCGCCGCCAGATAGTTGAAGCGGCGGACGGTGTGCGCCGTGAGTTCGACGACGAATTTGGTCTAGCACGTCCCGGCGTTGGCTATGACGAAGGTTTGGAGATATTTCTGGCTATCGGTGGCGAGTATTACAGGGCTCGGGATCGTCAGCAGGCTATCAAGCAGACTGTTCGCAGTTTTCACGAATGCATCCAGTGGGTGGGGCAGGATCCGCAACGTTTGAAGCTGGCTCGTTTGGGCAATGTCTATCTTGACCCGAGGTTCGGCTGGGGCCAGCCCGTGGCAGAACCGTCGCGGGTTCCTGTGCAGGCGATCATGGGTTTGTGGTACGCCGGTGAGTCGATCCAGTCCATTGCACATGAGTACGACATGTCAGCGAACTCTGTCGATGACCTAGTAAGAGCCTGGAGCCAGGCCAATGACGAGCTCGTCACCGCCAACGCCGCCTAAGTTCGTCGCAGACCGGGCTTTGGGCAAGACTGTGCCGGCCATTCTGCGAAACCACGGGTGGAACGTCGTCATGATTCAGGATGAGTTCCCGGATGACGCTAAGAATGTCAGCGATATCGAATGGCTTCAATGGGCGAGTGATAATGCCGATGGCGCGTTGACCAAGGACGCGGCGATTCGGCGGCAACCTTCATACCAACAGTCCAAAATTCCCATCTTTTGCTTGGCTAACCAACAACTCAAGTTGGACGCGATGGCCGAACTTTACCTGCGTCATGAGAAGAAGATTTGGCGGGTATCGGATCAGCATTCGGGGCGCGCTTTTTGGCAAATCTACACGGACGGGTCAATCCGCCGATTGGATCCGTCATGAGAAAAGCAGCGGATCGGTTCGTATACGCAGAGTCGACCGTTGCCTCCCGTCAATTCGAACGCAGTGCCGCGCTGCGTCGATTGCGGCAACGGTGAGCACTCGGAACCGTTGACGGGCTGTCTGCGGTTGTTCACCGATGGTGACGAGGCGACGAAAACTGTCGGTGGCCACGGGTACAGTCAGTGTCGACGTTGAGGATCTGAGGAGGTGACATGGGCACGCTTGAGTTTGCCAAAGGGCATGGGACCAAGAACGACTTTGTGCTGGTCGCGGACCCGGACGACCGGCTGGCCCTGACGCCGGAGCTGGTGCGCGCGCTGTGCGACCGGCGGGTCGGCGTCGGCGCGGACGGGGTGCTGCGGGCCGTGCGCGGAGCCCACGTCGCCGAATGGGCGGGAGAGCCTGGCGTGTGGTTCATGGACTACCGCAACGCCGACGGGTCGGTGGCGGAGATGTGCGGCAACGGGTTGCGCGTGTTCGCGCGGTATCTGGCCGACGAGGGGCTGGCTGACGGGCCGTCGATGGATATCGGTACCAGGGCCGGGTTGCGCCGGGCGGTGCTGCGTCCCGACGGGCTGGTCGACGCGTCGATGGGCCAGGTGCGGTTGGGCGCGGACGTCGAGGTGGCGCTGGGCGGGCAGGTGTATCCCGCGCGCGCGGTGGACGTGGGCAACCCCCATGCGGTCGCGTTCGTGCCGCCGGGCACGGTGGACGGGCTGGACCTGTCCGTCGCCCCCTCCTGGCAGCCCGCCGAAGCGTTCCCCGACGGCGTCAACTGCGAGTTCGCCGAAATCGTGGGCAGCCGCCATATCAAAATGCGCGTGTTCGAGCGCGGCGTGGGGGAGACGTTCTCGTGCGGGACGGGCATCGTCGCCTCTGCTGCGTTGTTCTGCGCCGACGCGGGCGACGGCGAGGTCGAGGTGGACGTGCGTGGCGGGCGGCTGACGGTCACCGTCGACGCCGGCCAGGCGACGCTGACCGGCCCGGCGGTCGTCGTCGCCCACGGGACGCTCGACCTGGAGGCGTTGGGGGCGTTGGCATGAGCGAGCCGTTCACGTCCTACGACGGGGAGCAACTGGACCTAGCCGAGCGCATCTCGCTGCGCCGCGTCCCCGGCATGTCCACGCAGTTGGCTGACATCACCGAGGTCGAATACCGCGAGTTGCAATTGGAGCGCGTCGTCCTGGCCAGCGTGTGGACGTCTGGCACCCAGGCCGACGCCGACCTGGCGATGACGGAGCTGAAACTGCTGGCCGAAACAGCCGGCTCGCAGGTGCTGGAGGGCCTGGTGCAGCGCCGCTCGGTGCCGGACCCGGCGACGTTCATCGGGCGCGGCAAGGTCGCCGAGGTCCGCGAGGTGGTCGTCGCCACCGGGGCGGACACCGTCATCTGCGACGGCGAGCTGGAGCCCGCCCAGTTGCGCAACCTGGAGGACCAGATCGGCGTCAAGGTCATCGACCGCACCGCGCTCATCCTCGACATTTTCGCCCAGCACGCCCACAGCGCCGAGGGAAAGGCGCAGGTCGAGCTGGCCCAGTTGCAGTACTTACGCCAACGGCTGCGCGGCTGGGGCGGCAACCTGTCCCGCCAGGCGGGCGGGCGTGCCGCCGGGGGAGCGGGCATCGGCGGGCGTGGTCCCGGTGAGACCAAGATCGAGACCGACCGCCGCCGCATCCGCACGCGCATCGCCGTGCTGCGCCGCAAGCTGAAAGACCTCGAATCCGCCCGTGCGACGACGCGGGCGGGGCGGCTGCGCAACCGCGTGCCCAGCGTCGCCATCGTTGGCTACACAAACGCGGGCAAGTCGTCGCTGCTGAACCGGCTGACGGGGGCGGGCGTCCTGGTCGAGGACGCGCTGTTCGCCACCCTCGACCCGACGACGCGCCGTCTGGAAACCGCCGATGGCCGCGCCTTCACCCTCACCGACACGGTCGGGTTCATCCGGCACCTGCCGCACGACCTGGTGGAGGCGTTTCGTTCGACGCTGGAGGAGTCCGTTCAGGCCGACCTGTTGCTGCACGTCGTGGACGGGTCCGACGCCGATCCGTTCGGCCAGCTCGACGCGGTGCGGGTGGTGCTGGCCGACATCGGCGCCGCCGAGGTGCCCGAGCAGGTGGTGGTCAACAAGACGGACCAGGCCGACGAAGACACCCTGGCAGCCTTGCGCGCCAAATACCCCGACGCGGTGTTCGTCAGCGCCCGCACCGGCGACGGCCTGGATGCCCTGAAAGCCACCGTCGACGCCCGCCTCCCGCGCCCCGACGTGGAGGTGCGCGCGTTGGTCCCCTACGCGCGGGGGGACCTGATCAACCGCATCCACAAACACGGCGAGATCATCGAACTGGAGCACACCGCCGACGGCACGCGCGTCGTCGCCCGGGTGAACCACGACCTGGCCGGGGAATTGGCTTCCTATGCCGAGTGAGGCCGACGCGGCTGGCGATATCGCCGCCGTCGCAGCGCGCATCCTCACCCGCGCCATCGACGACATCGGCGGCCAACCTCGTCTCGGCCAGCAGCAGATGGCATCCGAGGTTGCGGCCACCTTCGTCGGCGACGAGCATCTGCTCGTCCAGGCGGGCACCGGGACGGGCAAGTCGTTGGGCTACCTGGCACCAGCGTTGGCCCTGCTGGCGTCCGACCCATCCCAGCGCGTCGTCGTCGCCACGGCCACGTTGGCGTTGCAGGCGCAGTTGGCCACCAAAGACATTCCTGCGGCCACCGATGCTTGCGAGCAGGTGACCGGGGTGCGGGTCGCGTCCGCCGTCGTCAAAGGACGGGGCAATTATGCGTGCCTGTACCGGGTGCGCGCGGGCGTCGGCGAGTCCCAGGGCGCGTTGCTCGGTGGCGCGGACCTGGCGGCGAGCGCCAATGCCAGCGCCGACGCCGCGACTGCGTTGGGCGCCGAAGTGGTGATGTTGCGCGAGTGGGCACAGGACCAGGCGGACGACGACGGCGTGGCCGACCGCGACGACGCCCCGGCGCATTCGCCCGCAGCCTGGGCGCAGGTGTCGGTGCCGGTGCGCGAATGCCTGGGGCAGACCTGCCCGTATGTCGACGACTGTTTCGTGGAAAAGTCGCGCGAGGTCGCGCGCGGCAGCCAGTTGATCGTCACCAACCACGCGCTGCTGGCCATCGACGCGCTGCACGGCACGGCGGCGCTGCCCGCCTTCGACGCGCTGGTGGTGGACGAGGCCCACGAACTCGTCTCCCGCGTCACGTCGGCGGCCTCCCACGAGCTCAGCCCCCAGGGCGTCGAACGGGTGGCGCGGCGCTGCCTGGCGTGGCTGACCGACCAGACGGGCCTGGACTTCCTCGACGCCGCCGACGCGCTGAACGAAGCCCTGGACGACGCCCCCGTGGGTCGCGTCGACGGCGCCCGGGCGGATGACAAGGGCGTTGTCGGCGCGGGCAGCGGCGGTGCCACGGATGGCCCGACGGCGGCCACTGCCGCCCTGGTGGCGGCCTTCGCCCAGGTGCGCGACGCCGCGCGGGCCGCCGTCAGCGGGCTGGGCGCGGCTGAGGGCGACCCCGAACGCAAACAGGCAGCCGGTGCCGCCCGCGAGATTTTCGAGGTCGCCGAACGCATGGCCGCGCTCAAACCCGACGACGTGGTCTGGGTGTCCGACCGCGAACGCTTCGGTCGCCAGGTGGTCCAGGCGCCGTTGGACGTGGCAAGCCTCATGCGCGACGTGGTCTTCGACGACAGGCCGGTGGTGCTCACGTCCGCGACGCTGCGGATCGGTGGGGACTTCGCGTCGGTTGCCCGCTCGGTGGGCCTGGTGTCCCGCGCCGGAAATTCGGCGAAGAATCCGACGCCTGGAATCCGCGCTGACCGCGTTGTCGTCGGTCTCGATAGCGCCGCTATCGCTCCCTCCTCCGCCTTGCCAGCACGGCCCCAGCCGCCGTCTTCTCTTTCACCGAATTTCCGGCGCGGGACACTGATCGACGACTGGCGCGGCGTCGACGTCGGTTCCCCCTTCGACTACCCCCGCCAGGGCATCCTCTACATCGCGCGGCACCTGGGCGCACCCAGCCGCGACGGCATCGGCGACGCGGTGCTCGCGGAGGTGGCCGAACTCGTGTGGGCGGCGGGCGGTCGGACGCTGGGCCTGTTCGCCGCCCAACGGTCAGCGGAGGTGGCGGCGCGCTACTGCCGCGCCGAGGTGCCCGGCGTGACGATCCTGTGCCAGGGCGACGCCCAACTGTCCGAGCTGACCCGCCGCTTCATGGACTCACCGCAAGCCTGCCTGTTCGGCACCCTGTCGCTGTGGCAGGGCGTCGATCTTCCCGGCGAGACGTGCCAGCTCGTCATCATCGACAAAATCCCGTTCCCCCGGCCCGACGACCCCCTGATGCAGGCCCGCCAGCAAGCGGTGGCGCAGGCGGGCGGCAACGGGTTCATGGCCGTCGCGGCGACGCACGCCGGTCTACTGCTGGCGCAGGGCTCGGGGCGACTCATCCGCACGCCCGAGGACCGGGGCGTCGTCGCCGTCCTCGACCCCCGTTTGATGACGGCGCGCTACGGCTCGTTCCTGCGCGCGTCCATGCCGGATTTCTGGACCACCACCGACCGCGAAACGGCCATCGGCGCGTTGCAACGGCTCCGGAGCGCCGACGATACGAAGCTTGATGCTAAGTAGTACGATTCTGACTTGTCCAAGGAGAGAAAAGTCATGGTGAAGAAAGTGCCGCTGATCATAGCGGCGGCCCTGTGCTGCGGCCTGTTGTATGGCTGCTCGTCGCCGGTCCCGGCGATTTCGGTGGGCACGACGGCCTTGAAAACTGACACGTTCAGCACCGGCTACGTGACGGCTGGCGTGGCCCAGGCGCAGTCGGCGGTCGACGTGATCCCCCAATATCCGGGCAAGGTGACGGCGACGTATAAGAACGTCGGCGATACGGTCAAGAAAGGCGACGTGCTGTTCCGCATCGACGACACGTTGCTCAAGGCCCAGATCAGTTCCGCCGAGGCGGCCCTCGGCCAGGCCAACGCCGGGGTGGGCCAGGCCAATGCCGGTGTGAAAACTGCGACCACGGCGGTCACCCAGGCCAATCACGCGCTGACCAGCGCGCAGATCGGCCTGACCGCCACCCAGAAGGGTTCCGTCCCCGCCACCTTGTTGCAGTACCAGTCGGCGGTCAGCAACGCCCAGATCGGCTACAACTCGGCGGTCAAGGCCCAGCAGTTGGCCCAGCAGGCGTACGACGGCGCCACGGCGGGGGCCAAGGCCGGCGTGGTCGACCAGGCGACGGTGCTGTCGGCCCAGTCGGCGCTGAATCAGGCGAATGCGGCGGTCTCGTCGGCCAAACTCGGCCTGAGCACCGCCCAGAAGAATTTGCAGATTTACAACTCGGTCGTTTCCAAACAAAGCGTCGCCGCGTCCCAGTCGACGGTGAACAGCGCCTCCAGTGGCGTCGACGCCGCCCACAACGCGGTCAACACGGCCAATGCGGCGGTCGACAGCGCGAAAGCGGCGGTGAGCACCGCTCAGTCGCAGATCAACACGCTCAACGACGAATTGAAGTATTACACCGTGACGGCTCCCATCGCCGGTGTCGTGACGGCCAAGAATGTCGTCACCGGCGGAATGGTCGGCCAGACGGCCCCGGCCTATTCGATTTCCGACCCCAGCCACATCACGTTGACCACCGCCGTCCCGCTCAGCGAAATCAATACGCTGACGATGGGGGGCGCCGCGCAGGTCTTCTATTCCGACGGCACCAGCGCGAACGGTTCGATCACGGCGATTTCCCAAACCGCCAATCCGGCCAAGCTGTATATGGTCCAGGTGAACGTCGACAACGCGGACAAGAAACTGACCCCGAGCATGGACGTCACTATCATCCTCGTGGCCACCCAGACGCAAAGCCTGGTGGTGCCCGACGACGCGGTGGTCACCCAGGGCCAGGACAGCTACGTTTTCGCCAACGTGAACGGGAAGGCCAAGAAAATCAGCGTCGAGGTCGTTGGGAAAAACCCGTATGAGACCGCGATCAAAGCGACCAATGGCGGTTTAGACGACAGCACGCAGATTGTGACTACCAATGCCGATATGTTGCAAGACGGCGATTCGATCCAGGTGAAGAACTAGAAGGCGCACACATATCATGGCATCAGATATCGAATCCGAACCGGGACGGGCGCTCGCGCCAGAGGCCGGGGACACGCAGGACACGCCGAAAAAGGACCGCTCTGGGCTGCGGAAACGCCTCTTGATCATCGTCGCGGTGGTGGTCGTGGTGGCGCTGGGCGGGACGTTCGCCTATATCACGTATCAAAACAACAATTTCGTCACCACCGACAACGCGTCGGTGCAATCCGACATGGTGACGATTCCGTCGCAGATGACCGGCACGATCCTGACGATGAACGTCCAGGAAGGCCAATACGTCCACAAGGGCGACGTGATCGCCCAACTCGACCCCTCCAGTGTGGACCCCACGCAGATCGACAATTCCTATATCCGTTCGACGGTCAACGGCACCGTGTTGAAAACGACTGGCACCACCGGCCAGATGATCGCCGCCGGGCAGGTCGTCGCCTATGTGACGCAGGACAGTCAGATGTTCGTCACCGCGAATATCGCCGAAACCAGCATCGACAAGGTCAAACTCGGCCAGAACGTGAATATCAGCATCGACCAGTTCGGCGGCCAGGCGTTCTACGGGAAAGTCGCGCAAATCGGCGCGGCCACCCAGTCGGCGTTCTCGATCGTCCCGTCGACCTCTAGCGGCACGTTCATCAAGACGACGCAGTTGGTCCCCGTCCAGATCGATTTCGTCCAGCAATACCCGCGGCTGATCGTGGGCACGGACGCCTCCGTCACCATCCACGTGAGCTGACTATGTCCGCGATGACAGCGTCTCCCGTCGTCGCGGAGGAGGAGCCCCCGTTCGACGCCTGGAAAGCATGGACCATCTCCACTGTGGTCATTTTGGGCATTTTGATGTCGATGCTCGATTCCACGGTGGTCAACGTCACATTGCCGACCATTATGAGCGTCTTCAACGTGGCCATGAGCGGCGTCCAGTGGATTTCCACGGCGTACACGCTGTCGATGGCGATTGTGATTCCGCTGGGGCCGTATATGTCGCGGGTGTTCGGCCCGGAGCGCGTTTATATGGCGGCGCTGGCGATTTTCACCGCGAGTTCGTTCCTGTGCGGGTTTTCGTGGAGCCTCAATACGCTGATCGTTTTCCGGATTATCCAGGCGATCGGCGGCGGCGTGATGATGCCGATCGGCATGGGCATGGTGATGACGCTGTTCCCGCCGTCGAAACGCGGCCTGGCGTTCGGCGTTTTCGGCGTGGCGATGACGGCGGCGCCCGCTTTCGGGCCGACGCTGGGCGGCTACGTCGTGGACGCGTTGGGCTGGCGCTACGTTTTCTACATCAACGTCCCCATCGGCATCGTGGCGTTTTTCCTGGGCACGATGTTCTTCCAGTTCATCAAGCGCAACCCGTTCCCCCGGTTCGACATCGTGGGGTTCCTCTCCGCCGGCATCGGGTCGAGCCTGTTGCTGTATCTGTTGGGCCAAAACACCAGCATCGACTGGACGGACCCGAAATACATCTACATGACGATCCTGGGCGTTGGAGGAATCGTCTTTTTCCTGATCAATGAATTGTTGATCGACGAGCCGTTACTGGATTTGCGATTATTGAAGAACCGCAATTATTCGGTCTCCATGATATTGTCGATCATCCAGACGCTGATGATGATGAGCATCGCCTATACGACGCCGATTTTCCTGCAAGATTTCAAGGGAATGTCGGCGATGGAATCGGGCGAAGTGTTGTTGCCGTCGTCGCTGGTGATGGCGTTGTTTATGCCGATTGCCGGACGGATCACCGACATGGCTGGCCCCCGCATGACGAAATGGGTGATCGCCATCGGCATCACCATCTGCGGCGCGTCCACGTTCTGGATGTCGTCGCTGATGCATATCGACGCGTCGATCACGGATATCATCATCGCCAGTTCGATCCGCAATATCGGCCTGGGCATTTCGATGATGCCCGTGCAAACGATGGGCCTGTTCTCCATCCCGGTGAAAGATTCACAACGGGCGACGGCGCTCCAGACCTTTATCCGCCAGTACAGCAGTTCGATCACGGTGGCGCTGGTGACGTTCTCGGTCACGTCGCGTTTCGACAGCAATTACGCCAACGCCGCCGCGCAACTCACCCCGTTCAACCAGCCGCTGAATAACCTGATCGCCCAACTCTCCCCGATGCTGACCGCAGGCGGCGTCCCCGCCGGCTCGTCGTCGCAAGAGGTCCTCAGCCTGGTGGTGGGCCAGCTCTATGAGCAGAACTATGTGCTGGCGATCCAGTACACGATTTTCACGTTCGCCATCGTTGGCATGTTCGCCCTGGTGATGGTCCCGTTCTTCAAGATCGCCCACAAGCCCAAGCCCGGCGCGGTCCCCAATCCGTCCGCAGAGCCCCAAGGGGCAGTCGCAGGGGCCTGACACCTTGCGGGCGGTTGCTGCAAAACCCGCCGCTGAGATGCTATCGGTGCGTGACGGTCAGGATGACCCAGACGCCTACCACCAACCACTCGACGACGGCGATGACGCATGCGGCGATGCCGACTGGGCGGTTGCGGTTGCCGATGGCGGCCCATAACCCGAAGCCGAGCGCGATCAGCGAGGCGAGCGCGGCGAGTGCCCCGGTCGCGTAGATCGCCGTGGTGAAGGCGTCGACGGTGTCACAGGCCGCGACGCCTGGGGAACAGCCGGTGTCGACGGCTGCCCAGCCAGCGAAGAATTGGAACGGGATCGACACCACGAAGATGGCGACGCAGACGCCGCCGAACACCAAGCTTGCGATGGCCGAGGCCAACGCAACGGTGCCTGGGCGATTCTGGCGCGCCGCCTTCCCTGTGGTCGGCTGTGAGGCCGCGACCGGTTCTGCGGGGAGTTCCCCGTAGCTCATCCTGGTTCGCCTACACCCGGCGCAGGACCGCGACGACTTTGCCGAGGATGCTCGCGTCGTTGCCGTCGATGGGGTGGTAGGCCGGATTGGCGGGCAGCAGCCACACCTGGCCGGGGAGTTTCTTGAACGTCTTGACGGTGGCTTCCTCGCCGAGCAACGCGGCCACGATGTCCCCGTTGTCGGCGGTGGCCTGCTGGCGGACGACGACGAAATCCCCGTCGCAGATGGCGGCCTCGATCATCGAATCGCCCTTGACCTCCAGCAGGAACAGCGTGCCGTCGCCGACGATCTGGCGGGGGAGGGTGAACACGTCGTCGACGTGCTGCTCGGCCAGGATCGGCGCGCCTGCGGCGATCCGTCCCAGGATCGGCACGTCGACGGCGTTGAAACCGCCGGACGCCTCGTCGGATTCGGCCTGCATGGACAGCGGCAGGTTCACCTCCAACGCGCGGGGCCGGTTCGGGTCACGGCGCAGGAACCCCTTGGCCTCCAGCACCTTGAGCTGGTGCGCGGCTGACGAGGAGGACGACAGGCCCGTCAGGTCGGCGATCTCCCGGATGCTGGGCGGGTAGCCCCGTTGCGTCAGTGCGTCGCGGATGACCAGCAGGATGCGACGCTGCCGCAGCGTCAGTCCGTCGACGTCCAGGGGGCCGTCGGGCACCTCGTCCACGCGGTCGGCGAGTTCCGCGACGATGTCGGCGTTACGCGGACGGCCCGCGCGCCGAGCAGCCGCCTCGCTGGGCTGGAGGAGGTTTCTTTTGATGGCCATGGCGTCAGCCTAGGGTGGTCGACCGTGTAAATCAAACACATGTTCGAGCGTGTCGTGAATTCGTTCGCCGACGCGGTCGGCTGGTTTGGCGTGGGCTTAACCGGATGCACCGCAGCGGCTGCCACGGTGGATGGGGGCGGGTGCTGCGGTGCGCGGGGGTATGGGGGTCGTCCCCCATTAACACAGGACAAAAAGTGCACCGCAGTGCCTGCCACGGTGGATGGGGGCGGGTGCTGCGGTGCGCGGGGGTATGGGGGTCGTCCCCCATTAACACAGGAGTCTGCGGCACAATGGCACCGAGAAGGGAGATACCTGGGAATCCGATGAGCAGCAAAGGTAAGCGCCCGACGGTTCGCGTCGTGCGGAGCGACCGCCCCGATGTGGCGTCGCGGATCGCGTGGACGTACCTGGCCTGCCTGCTGTCCCTGGTCGTCGGCGGGCTGGTGCTGGGCATCGTCCACGCGTTCGTCAGCTCGTACGGGTGCCAGTTGTCCGACCCGGACGCCGCGAGCAGTTGCCAGTTGGCGTGGGTCATCGTCTCGTTCGGCGTAGGGAGCCTGGCCGGGTTCGGCATCTTCATGAAGGTTTTCAAGCTGGACGTGTGGGTGTGGTGCGCGCTGGCCGCGCTGGGCCTGGGCATGTTGGTGGTCGGCCAGGTGTGGGACTGGTGGTGGTGGGTCATCCTGCTGCTCGTCCCGGCTGCGGCAGCAGTTTCCAGCGCGTCGTGGGCGAAGGCCCCGCACGCCCGGAGGGTCCACCACGTCGTCCTGGTGGCTGTCGTGGCGCTGGCCGCCATTGGCGCCGGCGTCTGGTTCGCCACCGGTTGAGCCCGTGCGCGCGGCGCCGCCGGAATGGGCGGACGTTGGACGGTGCGGCGCGCGGGAGGCGTCCCAGACGCGCGGACAACCCCCGCTGGCACGTCGAAACGGTAGACTTACCCCGTGGCGATACTCGACGCGATTCACGAACCTGGAGACTTGCGCCGCCTTTCGGGCGATGAACTGACCGAGCTGGCCGGCGAGATCCGCGCGTTCCTCATCTCGAACGTCAGCCATACCGGCGGGCATCTGGGGCCGAACCTGGGCGTGGTCGAGTTGACGTTGGCGATCCACCGCGTCTTCGATTCCCCGCGCGACGCGATCGTCTTCGACACCGGCCACCAGGCCTACGTCCACAAGATCGTCACCGGTCGCCAAGACCAGTTCCCGACGCTGCGCCAGCAGGGCGGGCTGTCGGGCTACCCGAGCCGCCACGAGTCCGTCCACGACTGGGTGGAGAACTCGCACGCGTCCACCTCGCTGTCATGGGCGGAGGGGTTGGCCGAGGCGTTCGCGCTGCGCGGCCAGGACCGTTACGTGGTGGCCGTCGTCGGCGACGGGGCGTTGACCGGCGGCATGGCGTGGGAAGCCCTCAACAACATCGCCATCCACGAAGACCTGAAGCTCGTCGTCGTCGTCAACGACAACGGGCGTTCCTACACGCCGACAGTCGGGGGCCTGGCCACCCAGTTGTCCGGCCTGGGCCAGCAACTCGCGGCCATCCGCACCGACCGGCGCTACGAGCGGCTGCTCGACTGGGTGCGAATCCGCGTCCAGGGGCTGCCGCTGATCGGCCAGGCGGCCTACGGCCTCATGCACGCGTTCAAGAGCGGCGTCAAGGACGTGTTGCAGCCCCAGGCGATCTTCTCTGACCTGCGCCTGAAATACGTCGGCCCCGTCAACGGCCACGACGAGGCCGCCGTCGAACTGGCGCTGACGCAGGCCAAACAGTTCGGCGGCCCGGTGATCGTCCACGCCATCACCGAGAAGGGACGCGGCTACGCGCCGGCGGAATCCAACGAGGAGGACCGCTTCCACACCGTGGGGCGTTTCGACGATTCGACGGGCGAGCCGCTGGAATCGCGCGAGCGCACTTGGAACGACGCCTTCGCCGACGAACTGGCCCGCATCGGCGCCACCGACGACCGCGTGGTCGCCATCACCGCCGCCATGCTCAACCCGACGGGCCTGGGCAATTTCGGCAGGCATTTCCCGGGGCGGACGTTCGACGTCGGCATCGCCGAGCAGCACGCGGTCACGTCGGCGGCGGGCCTGGCGGCGGGCGGGATGCACCCGGTGGTGGCCGTGTACGCGAGCTTCCTCAACCGGGCGTTCGACCAGGTGTTGATGGACGTGGGCCTGCACAAACTCGGCGTCACGTTCGTCTTGGACCGCGCCGGCGTCACAGGCCCGGACGGGCCGTCGCACAACGGCATGTGGGACGCCTCGCTGTTCGGGCTGGTGCCGGGCCTGCGGCTGGCCACGCCGCGCGACGAGACGCGGCTGAGCGAAGTGTTGCGCGAGGCCGTGCGGCTCGACGAGCCGACGCTGATCCGGTTCAGCAAGGGCGCAATCCCGCCGGATTTCGCCGCCGTGGCGGCGTTGGACGGCGTCGACCTGCTGCGCCGGGCCGAGCGCGCGAAGGTACTGGTGATCGGTTTCGGCATGGCCGAATTCGCGTTGGAGGTGGCCGACCGGCTAGGCAGCCAGGGCATCGACACGACGGTGGCCGACCCGCGTTGGGCGCTGCCCGTGGCCCCCGCGCTGCTCAAGCTGGCCGCAGACGTGGACCTGGTGGTCAGCGTCGAGGACAACATCGTCATCGGCGGGCTGGGCGCGCAGGTGGCTCAGACCATGCGGGAGGCGGGAATCGTCACGCCGATGAGGGCCTTCGGCCTGCCTCGGGAATTCCTGGCCCAAGGCAGCCGCGAGGAGGTGCTGGCCCGCGTCGGGCTGACGCCCCAGGCAGTCGCCCTGCGGGCCATCGAGGCGTACACGTCGCAAGTGCTGGGCGTTTTCCGCTAGCAGGCGAGCCTCAAATCCAAACCCCGCTCACCAATGAGCGGCGATGACGTCGACCACCTGTTCGCGTTGCCAGGGGCGGACGTCCAGTTCGGCCAGCCTCGCGTCCACCTCGGCGGCGCTGGTCGACGGCGAGGACTCCCACAACAGCCGCCGCAGCGCGTCGGGCGCCAGGAGGTTTTCGACCGGCAGGTCAAGCTGTTTCGCGCGTTCGACGATCACCGGGCGGACACGTTCCCAGCGTGCGGCTGACTCGGGGGATTTCGACGCCCAACTTCTAGGTTTCGGCGGGCCCTCGGTGCGCCCGTGGAACGCGGGCAGCGCCGAGTTAGGCAGTGCGACGGCCTTGGCGATGGCGTCGAGCCAGGTGCCGGATTTTTTCAGGGCGCGCCGCTGCGACGAGCCGGTCAGCGTGAGGAACAGGTCTGGTTTGACGGCGGGACGACCGTGGTCGAACATGCTGGCGATGTCGGTGATCGCCCGGTCGGCCAGGATGCGTCCGGGCGCGCGGTCAAGGCTCGCGGCCACCGCGTCGCGCGCCAGCCACAGTTCCCGGACGACGGCCATCGCGCGGCGCGTGTGCACGATATGCAGGCCCGACGTGCGGCGCCACGGCTCGGCGGGCTGGAAGGGCTCGTCGGTGGCGTGGGCGACCAGGTAGCTGAATTCCTGGGCGGCCCACTCGCGCTTCCCGGCCTCGTCCAGGCGGTCGTCCAGCCAGTCGCGCAGATCGACCAGCCGTTCGACGTCCAACGCGGCGTAGCTGAGCCAGTCGGACGGCAACGGGCGGGTGGACCAGTCGGCGGCGGAGTGCTCCTTGCGCAGGCCGACGCCCAGGGCTTGTTCCATCAGCGTCGAGAGGTTGACCTTCGGGTATCCGAGCAGGCGCGCGGCCAGTTCCGTGTCGAACAGGCGACGGGGGACGAGCCCCACCTCGGCCAGGCACGGCAAGTCCTGTGACGCCGCGTGGAGCAGCCATTCGGCGTCGGCCAGGCCGTCGGCGAGCGTGTGGAAGTCGGCCCGTGGGCGGCGTCCCTCGAACGCGGTGGGGTCGATGAGGACGGTGCCCGCCCCGGCGCGCCGGAACTGGATCAGATACGCCTTGGCGGTGTAGCGGAAGCCCTGGGCGCGTTCGGTGTCCAGGGCCACGGGCCCCGAGCCGCCGATCAGGCTGGACGACGCCCGCCCGAGTGCGTCGTCGGTGTCCACCACGCCGGGGATGCCGTCGGCGGGGGCTTCGAGGATGGTGACGCGGGGGGCCTCGTCGTCGGCTCGCGCGGTCGCGGCTGTCATGGCGGTGCTCACCTCTCCCACGACCCGGCGCGCCGCTCGGCCAGGCGGACGACCCCGGCGGGCAGCAGCTCCAGCCCGGCGGCCTCGCACAGCAGGTCGGACCAGGCCGCCAGATGGCCGGCGACGTCGGCTGGCTCGTCGATGTCGGGCGTCCAGGAGGCGCGCAGTTCCACGTCGCAGGAGGACGGATCGGTGGCGATGGTGCCGAACGACTTATTCGACACGACGGTGACGGTGCCGCTGGCGGCGCGGTAGCACGCGTCGTTGCGGTCCAGGGCGTCGGTCAGCCACGACCATCCCACGTCGGCGAGCAGGGGGTCTTCGGCCAGGTCGCGTTCGATGTCGGCCCGCACGTAGACGACGCAGCGGAAGTCGCCGTCCCAGGTGGCGTTGCCATCCGGGTCGTGCAGCAGGACCAATCGCCCGCTGCCCGCGTCGGCGCCGGCTGCGGTCACGTCGGCCTGGATCGCCAGCGCGTAGGGGGCCATCTTGCGCGGAGCCGGGATATCCTCGACGCTCAATTCGGGGCGCCAGGCCGTCGTTGCGACCGCGTCGGCCACCTGGTCGAACAGGCGGAACTGCAAGGGTTGCGAGACACGCACATAGGAAGGCTATTCCGACGGATGGGCGAACGGTGTGAGACTCGCCGGGCAGGCATGGGCAGCGGGGTTCCAGGCCCCGGCGAGCGTCAGGCTGGGGCGTCCATCGGTCGAGTGGACTTAAGGCCCGCCCAACGGTGTTTTAGGCCCCGACGAGTTCCAGGTCGGGCCCCTCCGGCTCGTCGAGGGCTTCGATCCCCAGGTCGAGCAGGTTCATCGCGGCGAAGGCGTAGCGCGCCAAGATCAGTTCCAACACCTCGGGAGCGCAGCCGATCGGGTCGCTGACCGAGATGGCGCCGTAGCGATGGGCGAGGTCCGCCTGAACGTGGTAGGGCTCGTCGGCGGTCAGGAAGAACGACCCGACGGCGATGTGGCGGCGTCCCTGCGAGCGCAGGCTGGTGATCGCGTTGGCGACCGACGGGCCGGTGTCGTCGGCGACGGCGGGCAGGCACGGCAGGCGGTGGTGGGCCGACCATTGCCGCGCGCGCCGGGCCAGCATCGTCTCGCCCCTCACGTCGCCCAGGTGTTCGGCGGACAGCACGAGGGCGTCTAGTTCCAGGCAATGGTTGAGGCACAGCGCGTCGCGGGTCCGCTGGTCGAGGATGGTCAACAGGCTGGCCTCGGGGCCGATGGGCCGCGAGACGGCGAACCGCACGGCTGGGAACGCCGCTTGGGCTTTGAGCAGGAGTTCTTCGATGACGGGGCTGTGGTCGGCGTCGTGGGAGAGCAGGAGCGGGACGAAGACGACTTCTTTGACGCCCTGGCGCGAAAGCTGGGCGACGATCTGCGTGCCGGTGGGGGAGCAGGCCGTCCCCAGAAACGCGGCGCGGACAATCATCGACGGGCGCACGGCGATCAACTCGTCGCGCAGTTCATGCGCGACGCGCGCGACTTGAGGGTCGCGGCTTCCCGGAGCCAATATCACAAGCGCGGGAGCAGTCATGAGTCTGCCTTTCCATGCCTCAATGACAGAGACGACCTCGTCGCTGGCCTTGGGTGCCATCGTCGTCTCTTTGACCGCAACTTCGCAACTTTTTGTTTCACGATGTGAGACGAAATCCCGATTGCTGAGACGGGGGAACGGGTTATTGAGACGGACGGGCCTGCCAGGCGTCGGCGACCTGCTGCTGGAGGACGATCGCCTCCTTCAGAACCGGTGCCGCCCGGCGTTCCAACACCGACCCGAACAAGGGGACGCGGATGGCCAACTCCCCGTCGTAGTCGAGCAACGTCCCCCGCCCGCCCGGATGCAGCCGGACGGTGCCCGCCATCGTCGCCGGAAGGCCCTCAACGTGCGCCGACGCCTGCCCCACGCGCACCTCGCCGTCGCGATCCTCCCAGGCGATCTCGTCCACGATCGTGATCACCGGGCCGGTGACGGACACGATGGACGGGTCAGAGTGCAGCGTGCGGCGGGTGCGGACGCGGGCGTCGTCGGCGTCGACCTGGAACTCCACCGGGTGCGACAACAGCGCGACGGCGCGCCAGAACACCGGGTCGGCGAGCATCGCCAACGCCTGGTCGGGGGTCATCGCGAAGTCGTTGCCGGTGCGGATGCGCATATGGTCCATTGTGGCCTATGACAGCGCCAGAGGGCACCGCAGTGCCCGCCATGATGGGGAGGAAAGACGGGCGCTGCGGTGCGCGGGGGAATGGGGGTCGTCCCCCATCTGCCTATGAGCGGCTGTGCCGTGCCATGCTGGAGCCATGAGGATCGATCTGCACACGCATTCGTCGGTATCCGACGGGACGGACGCGCCGGCATCCCTGGTCGCGAGGGCGGCGGCTGGCGGGCTGGACGTGGTGGCGTTGTGCGACCATGACACGTTCGACGGGCTGGCCGAGGCCCTGGCGGCAGGCGCCCGCGAAGGCATCCGCGTCGTTCCTGGCATCGAGATTTCCGCCGGACGCCGGGGCGTCAGCGTCCACCTGCTCGGCTATGGCTGCGATGTGGGCGACGGGGCGTTGGGCGCCGAACTGGCCGCGATCAGGCAGGGGCGCGACGGGCGGGTGCCCGCGATGCTGGCCAAGCTCGCGGCCCTGGGGATGCCGCTAGACGCGCAGGAGGTCGCCGACCAGGTGGGCGGCTCGCCGTCGGTCGGGCGTCCGCATATCGCCGACGCGATGGTGGCGAAGGGCTATGTGGCCAGCCGCGACGAGGCGTTCGCGTCCTTCCTGGCCGACGGGGGGCCGGCCTTTGTGCCGCGTTACCAGGTCGAGGTGGGCCGAGGGGTCGACCTCGTCCACGGCGCGGGCGGGGTGGCGGTGATCGCCCACCCGTGGGCGCGCGTCAGCCGGTCGGTGCTGGACGAAGACGTGTTGGTGCAGCTCGCAGCCGCAGGGCTGGACGGCATCGAGGTCGACCACGGCGACCACGACCAGGCGACACGGGAGCACCTGCGGGAGATCGCGGCCCGCGCGGGGCTGCTGGTCACCGGCGGCTCCGACTACCACGGCACCGGCAAGACAGGCCATGATCCGGGCAGCTGCCTGACCGCGCCCGACATGTTCGCCGAAATCGAGTCCCGGTTGGCCGTAGAATCGTCGCGTGCCTGAAGAATTCGATGTCGGCGACCAACTCGCCTCTTCCACGTCCGAAGCCTCGCTGCGCCGTTCGGTCGAACGCAGCGCGGAAATAGAGCGCCAGATCGCCACCGACCCGTCGGCGTTCCGGATGCTGACGGGCGACCGTCCCACCGGGAACTTGCACGTCGGCCATTATTTCGGCTCCCTGGCGAACCGGTTGCGGCTGCAAAACGCCGGGGTGGAGACGCTGATCGTCATCGCGGACTACCAGGTAATTGCCGACCGCGACGGGACGGGGCCCATCCGCGAGCGGGTGTTCAGCCTCATGGCCGACTATCTGGCCGTAGGCATCGATCCCGACAAGACGCTGATCTTCACCCATTCCGCCGTGCCGGCGTTGAACCAGTTGTTGCTGCCCTTCCTGTCGGTGGTCTCGGATTCGGAGTTGTACCGCAATCCGACGGTCAAAGCGGAATCCGAGGCGGCGCAGGGGCGTCCCTTGTCCGGGCTGCTGCTGACCTATCCCGTCCACCAGGCCGCCGATATTTTGTTCTGCAAGGCCAATCTGGTGCCCGTGGGCCGCGACCAGTTGCCGCACCTCGAACAGACCCGGGTGGTCGCCCGCCGGTTCGATGAACGCTACGGGCGTGCGTACCCCGACCGCCCCGTGTTCCCGCAGGCCGAAGCGCTGTTGTCGAACGCGTCCAACGTGCTGGGGCTGGACGGCCAGAAGATGAGCAAATCGCGCGGCAACACCATCGACTTGTGCATGGACGCCGACACGACGGCGGCGCTAATCAAGAAGGCGCGCACCGATTTGGACCGCCACATCACCTACGACCCCCAGACCCGCCCGGAGGTCTCCAACCTGCTGATGCTGGTCGCATTGTGCCAGGGACGCGACCCGCGCGAGGTGGCCGACGAGATCGGCGACGGCGGTGGCGGCGGCCTGAAGAAACTGGTCACGTCGGCCGTCAACGACTTCTTCGCGCCGATGCGCGCCCGCCGAGCGGAACTGACCGCCGAGCCGGGCTATCTCGAATCGGTGTTACGCGGCGGCAACGAGCGCGCCAACGCCATCGCCGACGCGACCTTGGCCGAGGTCCGCCAGGCGATGGGCATGGTCTACTGAGCGGTCGCTGGGTCCGTCAGCCACCAGACGAAACCCGGAAAGCTGGCGACATCGGGCGGGTTCGCCACGAAAGCGGCCAGAGCATTTTCCAAGTGCGGTAAGGCGTCCGCTGTGCGCGGGAAGCGTTGCGAATCGCAAAAAACCACACCGGCGTGCTGGGGAATCCTCGCGATGGCAGCCGGGAAGGTCCGGACGTCTTCAGTGACGACGACGCGATGCTCGCGCGTCGCGGTCGTCAGGACGGTCAGATCGTCACACCCGCGCAGATCGTCGCGGTCGATGACGGCGTCGGCATCCAGCCCGTCGCCCGACAGGCTGGATGCAAGCGTCGCCGGGTAGTGTTCGTCAAGCAGCAGCGCGAGCTGAGCCATACAGTGCCTGCTGTCGTTCCCAGGCGGAATATGCCTGCTGCTGCGCCTCATGCAATTGCTCGATCTCGGCGTCTATCTCGGCGCGGAAGTCCGCGTAATACGCCAGCGCGCATTCAACCTCGCCGCTCGTCAGCCCCGTAGCCGCGACGAGATTGGCGACGGTCCGATCAGCCGGGAGGTGCTGGTTCCACGATTCGGCGACCGTCCAGACTTCCGGGCCTTTGACGAGCGCTGCGACACGTGCACCGTCGGGCGTGGCGACGAAGCGAATCCCAGGATGTGACTGGATACGCAACCACTCGTCCACGGCGGTGGTGATCAGCGCCGTCTTGGTCCATCCCGTCCGCGCCAGGTATGACTCCGCTGATTTCTCTACCGCGGTGCCAAGCCGCACACTAGTCGTCCCGCTCATGTGTACAACATAACACACTGCATACGCAGGTCATTCGGATGACTAGGCGTCGTCGTTTTTGGACGCCAGGGTGCCAGCCACGGCGGCCTTGAGGTCGGCTAGGGCTTCGTCCACGTTGGCCGGCTTGGCGGGCGGCGCGGCCTTGGGCGCGGGGGGCGTCGTCGGCTGTGGCTCGTCGGTGCGCTGGACCTCTTCGCCGTTGCGGAGGCGGCGGCGGGAATGCTGGTTGCGGGAACGCGGTTCGCGCTTGACCTCCTCGCCTTGGTCGCCGTGGCCGCGTCGGCGGTCGTCGCGGCCACGGGTGCGGTCGCGGCCGCCGTAGGAGGGACGGTCGTCGCGGGGCGAGGGATCCTTCAGGCGGCCCTTGGTGCCTTCGGGGATGTCGAGGTCGCTCAAGAGGTTCGGCGAGGTGGAGGTCGTCACTCCACACTCTTGAGGGATTCGACCATGTCGATCGCGCGGATTTTCCTGCGCAGGAGTTGGTTGGCCACAATGGTGAATGCGAAACCGAGGACGATCGCGTAGACGACCGACCACCCGGATACGACCATCGGCACCATCATCGTGTTCGAGACGACCGCCTGGAGCAGCAGCCACAGTATTCCGACGCCCGCCGGGATGCCCACGATCGCGCCGAACACGGTGATGAGCAGGTTTTCGGTAAAGACGAGGCGGTTGACCTCCTTGCGGCGGTATCCGAGCACTTTGAGGGTGGCGATGTCCCGGCGTCGTTCGACGATATTGATCGCGCTGATGTTGTAGACCACCGCCAGCGACAAGATGGCCGAGGCGGCGATCATGATGTACATCATTGAGTTCATGATGCCCAGATCTTGCGACCAGGAATTCGCCAGGGCGTCTTTCGTCATCGCCTGGGCAACTTGCGGGTCGCGTCCCAACGCCGTCGCGATGGCGTCAGGGGTTGCGTCGCCGGAGACCTGGAGAAAGTACGTCGACACCGGCAGCGTGGCCCCGACGGCTGCGGCGTAGTCGAAAGACGTGTAGATGTCTTGTTCCAGGTATTCCATCGCCACCCCGGAAATCCTCACCGTGATGGATTGCGGCGCGCCGCCGATGGGGGAGAGGGTGAGTTTCACGGTGTCGCCGACGCCCAGGTGGTAGTCGTCGGCGAACAGCTTGGGGATGATCACGCCGTTGGCGGGGAAAGCGAGCCGGTGGCCGTTCGCGTCGAACAGGTCGACGGCGTCGCAGCCGGTCGCCAGCGCCGTGAGGTTCGTCGACACGGTGGCACCCTGTTCACTCAACGACGCGGGCACGCTGCCCTGGGCCCACGCCGAGTTGATGCCGGAGTTCTCCACCGGGAACGCGGTGCCCGGCGGCATCGGCGTCTTGAGAGTGACGCTGACGTCGTAGCGGTTCATCTGGAAGAACTGCGTGTCGAGGATGTTGTTGATCGAATCCATGAAGGCGAACGACGCCAGCAGCAGCGCGACGCATCCGATAATGCCGATCGACGACAACAACGCGCGGCCTTTGTTCAAAAACACATTGCGCAGCACGATTTTGTGGCCGTACGACAGGCGGGACCACACCCGGCGGTTTCGCTCCAGGAGAATCGGTTTGGTCGCATGCGGGGCTTTCGGGCGCATCGCCGACGCGGGGCTTTCTTTCAGCGGACGTCGTACCGACACCACCGTCGCCAGCACGCCGAACGCGAATGCCAGCACACTGGCGACCGCGACGTTGCCGGCGAATCCCACGGGGTACACCGGGGGCATCGTGTAGAACGTGGTGAAAATCATCTCGATGCCCGGCATGACGGCGAAAACGCCCACTAGCGCTCCCACCAGGCAGCCCACCAGACACGTCAGCAGTGTGTAGCTGATGAAATGGAACGTGATCAGACCGCCGGAAATACCCAACGCCTTCATGTTCCCGATCTGATTGCGCTGGGTCTCGACATTTTTCGACATGCTGATGAAAATGATGGCGGCGGCCACGAGGAAGAAGATCACCGGGAACACGACGCCGATGGACCCGTATTGGGTGATGTCGTTGTTCATCATGGCCCAGCTCAGCAATTGGGTTCGGTCCAACACCATGCCGTTTCCCGAAGGAAAGGCGATCGCGGTGATCGTTGTTTTGAGGGCGGATAGGTCGGTTCCGGGTTTGGCTTCGATGACGATCTGGTTGGACGGAAGACCGGGAATCGCGCCGTCGCCGATGAACAGCGCGCCGTAGGTGAGGTGGTCGGGCTGGGCGGTGAGGTCTTTGGCGAGGTACAGATATTCGGGGCTGTTGAATACCCCGCTGACCCTCAGGCGGTAGTTGGTCGAATCGATGAGGACGTCGAGCGTGCTGCCGACGCGCAGATTGTTCGCCGTCGCGTAGCCGCGGTCCACGATGCAGTCAGTCTTCGATTGCGGAAGATGGCCGCTTTCCATGAAGGGAACGTTGACCGTCGGGCTTGGCGCGATGGTGTTGATCACGAAGCTGTGGGTTCCCGACGTTCCGGACAATTCGGTCCGGCCCCCAGCGGCCTCGACGCTGGGGAGGTTCTGGATCTGCGCGACGACGGATGGGCTGGCGTCGGGCACGTCCACCCACAAGTCGGCCAGTTTCTGAGTCGCATAGAACTCGTCGATATTGTGGCTGACGCTAGAGGCCGCCGACATCATGCCGACATACAGCGCCACCCCGACCACGATCACGACGACAGTGGCGACGTATTGGCCCTTCGCGTGGCGGATGTCTCGCAGCAGTTTCTTGAACAGGAACTTCATGGCACGGCCTGCTCACCACTCGAGCTGTTCGACGGGCGTCGGGGAGGAATTCACCGCCACAGATTCGATCCGTCCGCTGCGCACTTT
>Ga0123357_10000743_pt1 | contig 32766 bp, 31 predicted proteins | sample TergutEmb28metaG_FD_89873 | JGI IMG/M metagenome (GOLD analysis project Ga0123357, IMG submission 89873) | Embiratermes neotenicus P4 segment gut microbial communities from Petit-Saut dam, French Guiana - Emb289 P4 | ecosystem: Host-associated > Arthropoda: Insects > Digestive system > Gut ... | reverse complement strand
CGCCCTCGAACTCTTCGCCGAAAATCTGCGCCTCGCGCAAGACGCCCTTTCGCAAATCACCGGCGAATTTACCCCGGACGACCTTCTGGGCGAGATTTTTAGTCGGTTTTGTATTGGGAAATAGGTGTAGTTGTAAAAAAGGCATACTCCCCTCCTCCCGCAAGCGGGCGAGGGATGGCCGGGTTGCTTTTCTGTATGTGTAGCCTGGAATAGCCCCGCAAGGGGCGTTTTCCGGGGATTCAGTCATGCGGCGCAAAGCGCCGGATGTTTTAGTTTCCCGGTGAGCCAGACAAATCCGATTAAATTCCGTTTAGCGAACGACCTCCCAGATCGGATCGTTGGCAGCCTTCGTCTTTAGGAGTTGATTTATCCGGTTCAGTAGGACAGCCGGAACGTCATTACGCCTGTCGTTGGCTCTCACCGTAGCGCAAAAAGCCGGATGCGAGTAGCGCATTTCGCCCGTGCGCCTGACTGGAATCATCTGCCCGCCCAAAAGTATCCAGATTCTTTTTGCGCGGCGTCCATCGGATGTATGCAGTGCGCGTCCCATGGCTTACCCCTTGTCTTCGGCTGTACCGCTGAAGGCGTTTTCCTCGAAGCTGAGTAAACTAGCCAACAGTTCATCTGCTTCTCTGACACGCTTTTCGTGTGCCTCTGTTCCCGGTATCCTCGAATCGTCAAGGATGCACGAAAATCCCAAAAAATCATCCGGCAGATCAATGAGATAAAGCCCCGTTTCATGACGCTCCTCGCAGCCTGCCCTCAGGTAGTAGAGTGGATCGTCATGGATAGACTTAAGCGCCTCCATGGGGCTAGTCGGCATCTGCTCGATCATGGACTCGAACTGTGACCCATTGATGACCTCTGGGAGATCCATCCAGCGGAGGAAGATTCGCGGGGAACGAAGCATCAGAATGAGCCGATTTACGAGGGCATCGCGAACTAGATTGAATTCCTTGACGACCTTGTTAAGAGCATCTGCGGTTGTCTTGTCAACAACAATGTTGACCGTCCGTGTCCCCATCATCTTCAATTTTGCAGCGATATGGCGCTTAGCAACCGCAGAGTTTCGTCTTCCGGCAAGGTCGGCCTCAAGATTACGGATCTCCTTGCTGATCACTGAGTTCAGAAAACCATCCCTTTTGATGAAGAGCGAATCGATTTGGCGGTCGAAACCCACCAACATCCTCTCGAAAACTTTCACTGTGATCTTCGTGGTTTCCATCACACCCTCCTGTCTGTGTCATGCTGAATTAGTTACATGGTACGAATACTAGAATGTAAGAAAAAATATGTAAAGAAAAATGAGTAAAGAATTTATGAAGATTTATTGCGTGCATAAACTGGGGTGTTGCGTAAGCAAACTCCAACCTGCAAAAACCGGGTTCGCATCGAAAAACGCCCCAACATGCCCTAAAATCCCCACCACTTTCATCACCATCACAAGAGTCTCACCGTATGAGTTTTTCTTCCCCCGAACGTATCGTGATTGCTACCCGTGAGAGCCGGTTGGCGTTGTGGCAGGCCGAACATGTCAAGGCGCGGCTTGAAGCGGTTTATCCGGAGTGCCGGGTCGAACTGCTGGGCATGACGACGCGCGGCGACCAGATTCTTGACCGGCCGCTGGCGAAAGTGGGTGGCAAGGGGTTGTTCATCAAGGAACTGGAAGCGGCGCTACTCGAAGGGCGTGCGGACATCGCCGTGCATTCGATGAAGGATGTGCCGATGGTCATGGAAGAAGAATTCGCGCTGGCCTGTATTACGGCGCGTGAAGTGCCGCTCGATGCGTTCGTGTCTTCGCGCTATGCCTCGCTCGACGACATGCCGCCGGGGGCGGTGGTCGGGACTTCGTCGTTGCGGCGCGAGTCGCAGATTCACGCGCAATATCCGTTCCTCGCCGTCACCAGCCTGCGGGGCAATCTCGATACGCGGCTGCGCAAGCTCGACGAAGGGCAGTTCGATGCGATCATCCTCGCCGCCGCCGGGTTGCGCCGCCTGGGGCTGGAGTCGCGCATCCGCGCTGTGTTGCCTGCGGAGGTGTCGCTGCCGTCAGCCGGGCAGGGGGCCCTCGGCATCGAATGCCTGTCGGTGCGCACGGACGTCATCGCTTATCTGCAAGCACTGGCCGATGCCGATACTACCGCCTGTGTCACCGCCGAGCGTGCGTTTTCCCGCACGTTGGCGGGCAGTTGCGAAACGCCGCTTGGTGCGTATGGCGAGATGCGGGCGGGTCGTGTGGTGCTGCGTGGGTTCGTCGCCCTGCCCGATGGCAGCCGCATCGTGCGTGGGGAGCGCGAGGGCGCAGCATCGGAGGCCGAATCGCTTGGCCGGGAACTGGCCAATGACCTGCTTGCCCAGGGGGCCGGGGACATTCTGGCCGAATTGGGCTAAAGGACGCATGACGATGGGTGGCGCGCTCGCCGGACGGACGGTTGCCATTACCCGCCCAACGGCTCAGGCTGAAGCCCTGTGCCGTGCCATCGAGGAAGCAGGCGGCGAGGCGTTCCGTTTCCCGCTGCTGGAAATCGTCCCCGTCACTGACCCCGCTGTGTTCGCGCCCGTTGCGGCGCGGCTCGATACGTTCGAGATCGCATTTTTCGTCAGCCCCAACGCGGTTGAGCATGGCTTGGGCGGACTGCGGCAAATCCGGCCATGGCCGCCGGGGTTGCGCGTGGCGGCAGTGGGGCAGGGCAGCGCCCGTGTGCTCGAAGCGCACGGTTTTTCCGAAGTGGTTGCCCCGGCGGAGGGGTTTGACAGCGAGGCGGTCCTGGCGCTGCCAGCGTTCGCGCCCGAGGCTGTGCGTGGCCGTGTGGTGCTGGTCGTGCGGGGCGGCACGGGCCGCGAACTGCTCGGTGCGACCCTCATGGCACGAGGCGCACGCGTCGAGTACCTGTCCTGCTACCACAGGCGCTGTCCGGTAGCCGACCCCGCGCCGCTATTGGAACTGGCCGCATGTGGACGGCTCGATGCCCTTTCGGTTACCAGCAGCGAAGGGGCCGACCATCTGGTTCGGATCATCGGCAGCGAGGGGCTGGCTCGCCTGTCACGCGTGCCGGTTTTTGTGTCGCACCCGCGTATTGCCACACGTTGTTACTTGCATGGCCTGAAACAAACTATTATATCCGGCACTGGGGATGACGCATTGTTGCGCGCGCTCATTGCATTCTTTGGTTAAACTCTCTCGCCATGAACTCGCATACATCTTCAAACGACGACAGCTTGCCCGAATCCGGCACCACGCCAGAACAGGCTGCCTCTGAGCAGTCTTCCGCGCTCCCGGCGGGTGAGCCCACAAATTCCGTGCCTCCGGCAGATGAACCTAAGGTTTCCGCACCCCCGGTAGATGAACCCACGTTTTCTGCGTCTGCGCTGTCCGACGCGCTGCCAGTGGTTTCTTCCGTTCGGGTGAGGCGCTCGGGTGGGCGCGGAGCGGCGGGCTGGGCATTGCTCTTTGCGCTGGTTTCGCTCGGTGTTGCCGGGTTTACCTTGTGGCAAGCATACGGGTGGCGTACCCAGAACGTGGGTTTGCGCGAAGAAGTTGCGAAACGCCTTCAAGAAAACGATAATTCCGTTGTCGAGTCGCGTGTGCTTGCACAACAGGAGCACGAGAGCCTGAACTCCATCCGGAGCAAAGTTGGCGCCCTTGAAAGCCAGGTCAACAAGAGCGAAGGGCATGCCAAGGCACTGGAAACGCTTTACGAACAATTCTCCCGTTCGCAAGAAGATCGCGTTGTTGCAGAGGTTCAACAGGCGGTCGCGGTTGCCGAACAACAGTTGCAGTACGCGGGCAATATCGAAACGGCGTTGATTGCGCTCCGAGCAGCGCAAACTCGTCTGGAACAGAATGACCATGGCCAGTTCATGGCCTTACGGCAGGCGCTCAAGACGGATATCGAGAAGTTGAGCCGGCATGGTACGCTCGATATGCCAAGTATGGCGTTGCGCCTCGAACAGGTGCTTGGAAAGATCGACAAGCTTCCGCTGGTCAATTCTGGCGAAGTTTCCGCTGAAAAGCCATCAGCCAAATCCGGGGAAAAGGAAGGAGGTAAAGGGGTTGGCCATTTCATCCTCGGGTTGGCAGGGGATATTTGGGCGGATTTGCGTTCCCTGGTGAAATTTGAGCGGCTTGATACAACAACGGAACCCGTGTTGCTTGTACCGGAGCAAAGCACTTTCTTGCGCGAAAATGTGAAGATACGGCTGCTTACCGCACGCCTTGCCATGCTCGCACGCGATGGGAATACCTATGTCGCCGATCTCGAACGGGCGCGTGACTGGGTCGAACGCTTTTTCGATACGCGCAATGAGGAAGTGGATGGAGTGGTTAAAGAATTGGACGCGCTCAAAACCGTGCCGGTGGGGGTCATACGTTATGAATTGATCGAAAGCGCTGCCGCCGTGCGACGCTTCCAGACACGCGGCGGGGAACCTCCCCCGGTGCATTCGCCGCAACCGCCGGTATCTGGTCATGCAGCCGCAGAAACCCCAGAAGTTCCAGAAACTCCGGCCTCGTCGGCGCAACCTTGAGGTCTGGCAGATGCGTGTCCTGATTTGGATCATCATTATTTTTGCCCTGGCAGTAGGGCTATCCATGCTCGCCAGCCAGAATTGGGGCTACGTGCAGTTCGTGGTTCCGAAGTCGTGGCTCGTGCAAATGCCGGCCAAGCTCTTCGTGGTGGCGTTGTTGGCAGCTTTCATTGCGGTTTATCTGCTCATCCGTTTGATGCGTAATGCCCTGTCGCTACCCGAGGCCGTCGGGCAGTGGCGCGAACGCCGTCGGCGCCTACAGGCTGACCGCTCCCTGCGCGAAGCTGTTGTGACCCTCCATGAAGGGCGCTACGCTAAGGCGTTGAAATTTGCAGAAAAGGCTTATGAAACTAGCGATTCTCCAGAAGCGGCGATCCTTTTGGCGGCGCGGGCTGCGCATGCGTTATGTGACGAGGATCGCTATCGCGAGTGGATCGGGCGATTGGGCGGCGAGGAAGAAAAGGTTCAGGCAGCGCGGTTGATGACCGAGGCCGAGTTGGCCGTCATTTCGCGTGATTACGAGGAAGCCGCTAAGAAACTTGACATCTTGCAGCCAGATGGCCGCCGCAATATTGCCGCCATGCGTTTGTTGCTGCGGGTCTCTATGGCCTTGTGGCGATGGGATGAGTCCCTTCGCCTGATCCGTTTGCTACGCAAGCACAAGGCGCTGACCGAAGAACAGGCGCGGCCATTGCTGTGCCGCGTCCATATCGAGCGACTGCGTGCATGCGCTGACGGCGACGGCGATGATAACAGCAAAAACGATGTGCTGTCCGAAATGTGGAAAGCCATTCCTGCCGAGGAACGTGAAGACCGCCGGCTGATGTTGGAAGCCGTGCCGCTTTTCGCACGCATGGGCAAGGGGTACGTTGTGCGCCGTACCGTCGAACGCCTGCTCGATGCTGAATGGGACACTGCGCTTGCCCGCCTCTATGGCCTTTGCGGCGATATCGGTGCGTGCCTGAGTAAGGGCGAAAATTGGTTACCTGATCACAGGGAAGACCCTGGGTTGCTCTTCTCGCTTGGACGCCTGTGCGCGGAATTGCAGTTGTGGGGCAAGGCCGTGGAGTATTTCGAGCTTTCACTAAGATGGCAGCCGGAAGTCGAAACCCACTTGGCCTTGGCCAACCTATTCAAACGTCTTGAAAGAGACGAGGACGAGCAGAAACATTACCGCGCGGCTGCGGAGATGGTCGCTGCCTGGTAACGTAAGCTGCGCCTAACCACATGTTCAGGAGCTCGGGACGCGCCGGTATTCCACAAAATCGACCGTATACTCATTGTTTGCATCGGCAGCGTGAGTGGTACGGGAGACTTCCCGGAAGCGTGTGCGGTCAAAATCCGGGAAATGTGCATCACCCGCCACATCAGCGGCAACTTCGGACAGGAGCAGGATGTCTGTTTTTTGCAACAGAATGCGGTAAATTTCGGCTCCGCCGATCACGAACACGCGTGCGGCGTCCTTGAGGGTGGTCAGGGCTTCTTCCACCGAGGCAAAAACCTCAGCCCCTTGCGCTTGATAACCGGATTGCCGCGTAAGCACGAGGTTGCGGCGACCGTGCAGGGGCTTTGCAAGCGATTCCCAAGTCTTGCGGCCCATCAGTACCGGATGCCCCATTGTTGCCGCGCGAAAGTGGGTCAGATCGGCCTTCAGCCGCCAGGGCAGGGCGTTGTCGCGGCCAATGATGCCGTTGCGGGCCACTGCGGCGATGGTCACGATTTCGGGGCGGGGCGGGGCATTCATACGGCAACCGATGCCTTGATGTGGGGATGTGGGTCGTAGCCGGTCAGGGAAAAATCTTCAAAGCGAAAGGCGAAAATATCATCGACCGCCGGATTGATTTGCATGACGGGAAGCGCCCGCAATGTGCGCGAGAGCTGTTCGCGAGCCTGATCGAGATGGTTGAGATACAGGTGGCAATCGCCGCCCGTCCAGATGAATTCGCCCGGCTGGTAGCCGCATACCTGCGCCAGCATCAGCGTGAGCAGCGCGTAGGAGGCAATGTTGAACGGCACGCCGAGGAAGATATCGGCGCTGCGCTGGTAGAGCTGGCACGACAACTTCCCGTTTGCTACGTAGAACTGAAACAACGCATGGCAGGGCGGCAGCACCATGCGGTCGATCTCACCCGGGTTCCAGGCCGTGACGAGATGGCGACGGGAGTTTGGATGGTTTTTCAGGTTATCGACGAGTGCGCTGATCTGGTCGATGATGCGCCCGTCGGCGCTTTCCCAACGCCGCCACTGCTTGCCATAGACAGGGCCTAACTCTCCGGATTCATCTGCCCATTCGTCCCATATCGACACTCCGTTATCCTTGAGATAATGAATGTTGGTATCGCCTTGCAGAAACCACAGTAACTCATGGATGATTGACCGGGTGTGTAGTTTTTTTGTTGTCAGCAACGGAAATCCGTCCCCTAGCGGGAAGCGCATTTGCCAGCCAAAGACGGAGAGTGTGCCGGTTCCGGTGCGGTCGGTTTTTTCGTCGCCTTGTTCCAGGACATGGCGCATCAGGTCTAAGTATTGTTTCACAGCGGTTTCTGGCCAAGCCTGATTTGGTAGGAAACAACAGATTCTATCGTGCGGAGCAAGAAATGGCGGAACAGAATATAGATACTTCCCCTGACCGAGGTACGGGTTCTTTCGTCAGGGAACATGATAAAGGCATCGACCGTGCAGCCGCAGCCATTTCCACAGCGAAAACGTATATAGCGGCCATGCAAACCAGGGATCCTATGCTTTCCCTGGCTGACAGCGCAACGCGCGCCTTGGAGAAATTTCTTGATTCCCTTGAGACTCTCTGTCCGGATCAGGAAACAGGCCCGGATCGGTTCCGCTGGACCGTGGCGGTGAGCCAGTCCATGCGCGATTTCCTTGAAGCCCTGCGTGCTGCCGACCGAGCCGAGCCAGGTTGTATCCCTGCTTCCGTGCTGGCTAGAGCCGGAGCCGAGGCGATTAGGTGGGATCTCGTCAACCGTCACGCTTCCGATATTAGGTTGTGGGCGTGGCTGGGGGATTTATTTGCCTCTAACTATGGCGAAGGAACCCAGAAGGTGCGGGGGGTGGGCGAAACGATGGCACGTGAGTACCTACGGGCAATTGCCTATCACGCTGCGGCGCTGGATCAACAGACCCTGAAAGCAGGGTTTGCCATTGCCCGCTTGATTGCGCGGTTACTGCCAGATTTATCCATGGTGCGCGAGCATACAGAAGGCGCGCTTTATGGGGTCGATTTAGCGCAACGCGGGGTTCCGGTGCGCCTGGCGGGGTCGCAGTCCTTCTTGGGCTGGCGGTTCGTAACCACGGAAGCGGCGAGCAGGCTGTCCGATATCCATGGTGACCTCATTCGCGGCAAGGCTCTCAATGGGCTTGAACATGTGGATGCAAAGGAATTGCACGCTGCCATCATGCATCTGCGCCGGCAATGGTCATTCAATCCGCCGATGCGGCGCCATCGGCGCTATCCCCTCAACGCTCGCCTGTGCATGGTGCGCGGCTATGAACAGACTATGGATCTTTTGGGCGATGATGCGACGGAAGCCGTTTCCATGGGGATGGGAACCTGGCACATCACCGACCTGAGTGTTGGTGGCGTGGGGGCGATTACCCCACGCAACATCAAGGTGAGCGTGCCTGTGGTGGGAGATTTAGTTGCTTTTTGCCCCGAAGAGGGGATCAAGTGGCATCTTGGGGTCGTGCGCCGCCTGCGCACGTCGAAGTCTCAGATCGAAATTGGTATCGTCACCTTGTCAGCCAACCCTGAACTTACGCGTATAGACGATGGCCGTCACCCACGCAAATTGTGTACTTGCGATCCAATACAACGTGGTGAGGCGATCCGCCTGGTTGCGCCCGTGGGCACATTGGAGAATGACGACCCTATCTTTGCCATTGGGAAGAACGCGACTGTCCACAAACTGCGACCGTTGGATAATGCGCTAAGAGGTAAGAGTTTTGACCTGCGTATCTATCAGGTAACGTGAGCAGCAATAGGGCAGTTGCCCTTCTCCCTGCGCTGCGCGTCGTTTTGAGGTGCTTCCATGTCCGATGACTGCCTCCAGATTGAGATCGGGCGCAATGTCGCTGCCGCGCTTGCCGAGGATGTCGGCAGCGGCGACCTGACCGCCCTTCTTGTTCCTTCCAATGCGCAGGCTCGTGCCACAGTCATTACTCGCGAAGCCGCTGTTGCGTGTGGGACGGGTTGGTTTGACGCTACTTTTGCCGCGGTATCAAAGGCAGCGGCAGTGAACTGGCATATACGGGACGGCGACCCTGTCACACCCGGCCAAGTGTTATGCGACGTATCCGCCCCGGCGCGGGCTTTACTCACTGTTGAACGTACTGCGCTCAATTTCCTGCAATTGCTCTCGGCTGTCGCCACCGTCACCCGCCGTTACGTGGATGCAGTCGCAGGCACGAAGGCCCGGATCGTCGACACGCGCAAAACCTTGCCGGGCCTGCGGTTGGCGCAGAAATACGCAGTCACGGCCGGAGGTGGGCTTAACCACCGTACGGGTCTCTACGACGGCATCCTGATAAAAGAAAACCACATCATCGTCGCTGGCGGGATCGTTGAAGCAATCAAGGCGGCGCGAGCCATCGCACCGCCAGAGGTTTTCATCGAGGTTGAAGTCGAGAATATCGGTGAGTTGCAGGTGGCGCTCAAAGCAGGGGCTACTATGATCCTGCTCGACAACATGAGCCTGGATGAGATGAGCGAGGCGGTACGGATCACTGCCGGGCGAGCTGTGCTTGAAGCTTCGGGTGGAGTCAATTTAGAGAGCGTGCGCGCCATTGCCGCCACGGGCGTCGACCGCATTTCCATCGGCAGCCTGACCAAAGATGTGAAGGCGCTCGATTTGTCGATGCGGTTTGTGGGCGGTGGGTGAAAGGACGCGTTTGCTACGAACCCTGTTCCGGATGCCTGATCCTTTCGATTTGCCCAGAGATGTGATCCGAGATGCGTGGCAACAGCGTTGCGCGCAAGTGCGCGATGGCTTCGCCACGTAAGCGCTCGTTGAGCCTGGAAATTTCGCGCACGACCAGCGCAGGGAGTTCTTCGCGTAGCCAGGCTTCGACTTCTCCGACGATGAGGGTGTCGAGTTGCTTTAGCTCTTCAGTGACAGCCCGCACTTGCACAACTGGGGCATCCGGAGCCAGGGAGGCCTGAGGAGAAGACAAAGGGGGCTGTTCTGTTGCAGGCGGGGCGGGCGCTGCGGGAGGAAGGGGCGCTACCGCCGTTACCGTTTTGGGCTTGGCTGGCGGTTCACCCGGAGGCATGCTGAGAGGAGCGGAGGGGTCGAACCACGTGGCTTCAAGTTGGGGTCGTGTCTGTGGCCGCGCTGGGGGTGGGTTTGCTGCCGATTGCGGTAAAGGTTTGGGCGTGGCGGTTGATGGAGTTGCAGGCTGAGTCAATGGTGTGGCCGGGCGTTGTACCGTCACTGCGGGTTGCGTTTTGGGAGGCGGCACAGCAGGGGACGGCCTGGTAGCTGCAGGCGCGGCGGGTTGGGTGCGTGATGTAGCCGGACGCGGTGAGGGGGGGGTGTCGGCTTGTAATTTGGGAGGCTGCGTGGCTGGTGCAGGCGCGGCAGTTTGGGGGCGTGGTGGGGGCATGCCAGCTTGAGGCCTAGGTGGCTGCATACTAGGTGCGGTGGACGCAGGCGTGGGCGGAGTGGCGGTTTGGGGGCGCGGTACGGCTGGGCGTTGTGGCGTTGCGGCAGCTTGTGATTTGGGCGGCTGTGTAGCCGGTGGGGACGCAGCGGGTTGGGGTCGCGGCACAGGCTGGCGCAGCGAGGGTGTGTTAATTTGCGGCTTAACAGTTTGTGCGGGTTCCGTGGCGGCCGTAGGTGCGGCAGGCTTGGGACGGAAGGCCGGTTGTGGCGTTGTCGGGGATGGCTGTGCAGCGGATTCGCCAAGGTCGAAAATGACTTCAGTGAGAACGGGCAGGTCATCTCCTGTGCCGTCATTGCTGGGGTCTTCCCCGTGCTGGCGCAACAGGGCATTGGCTTCGTTTATCAGGGTGCTGGCAACATCCAATTCGGCGGAACCAAGGGGGGGGGCTATGCGGGTAGGGGGGGTCATAATGCTGTCCTGCGTTCGGCATCGAACGCCTTGAGCGGGAATTGCTGTTGTTTGTAGCATATCCAACGTGCGCGTGCGGGTATGCGTTCGGCCTCGCTGCGGCCAACGATTTCAATCAGCATGCGGAAGCGCTCGCATGCGGCGGGCAGTTCGGCAGCGAGGTTGAAAAGCAGGTCGGTGTGCGGCCATTCTTTTTCACCAGCAATGCCGATAACGATCGGTGTTTCTGCCGCCAGTGGCGAACCATTCATGACGTGCGGGATAAAGCTGCCAGGATCGGCTGTCCATAGCTGGCGGCCGAGCCGCTGTGCCAGGGTCGCGTCTGGGCTGATGATGACGGCCTTACGCCTGCCACGATGGGCATTGCCAGCCAGTTCGCAGGCCAATTCGACCGGGTCGGCGGCATTGTGGTAGAAATGGACGCTTGTCATGACGGTGAGCCGGATGGTTCAGTGTTACGCGCTTTGGCGCGGCCTATCAGGAATTCGCTAAGCAGGGGCAGCGGGCGGCCTGTAGCGCCTTTGGCTTCGCCGGACAGCCAGGCCGTACCGGCGATGTCCAGGTGTGCCCATTTGTAGCCTCCTGCAAAACGCGATAAGAAAACCGCGCCGGTGATCGCACCGCCGAAACGGCCACCGACGTTGGCCATGTCGGCGAAGTTGCTCCTGATCTGTTCCAGGTATTCCTCCCATAACGGCAACCGCCAGACGCGGTCGCCCGAATCGAGCCCGCTCTGCGTCAGTTCAATGGCGAGCGCATCATCGGTGGAAAGCAGGCCGCTAGGGATTCTGCCCAGTGCGACGACGCAGGCTCCGGTCAAGGTGGCAATGTCGATGACGCAATCGGGGCTAAAGCGTTCGGCATAGGTGAGGGCATCGCAGAGGATCAAGCGGCCTTCGGCGTCGGTGTTGAGAATTTCGATGGACTGACCGGACATCGAGTGCACAACGTCGCCGGGGCGGGAGGCGTTGCCGCTGGGCATATTTTCGGTAGCTGGGACAAGGCCAACCACGTCGACCGGCAACTCCATAAGGGCAATGGTCTTGAAGGCGCCAATGACGCTGGCCGCGCCACACATGTCGAATTTCATCTCGTCCATTTCTGCGCCGGGTTTGAGCGAGATACCACCGGAGTCGAAGGTGATGCCTTTGCCAACCAGCACGATAGGATGCGAACCGCTATTCTTGTTTTTGTGTGCTTTTCCGTTTTTTCCGGGACTGCCGCCGCGATAGTGCATGACGATAAACTTTGGTTCCTGGTGCGAGCCGCGCGCCACCGAAAGCAGCGCACCCATACCGAGTTTTTCCATGTCACCGCGTTCGAGGACATTGACGTCAAACTTGAACTGTTTGCCCAGGGCAAGCGCGGTTTCGGCCAGTTTGGCGGGGGTGCAGACATTGGCTCCAAGGTTGGCCAAGGTTTTTACTAGTGCCATGCCTTCGGCGATAGCCTGACCGTGGGAAATGGCTTCTTTTTGCGGCTGGTTGGGCTCGGAAGAAAGGAGAAACGCGATTTTGTGCGCACCGCGCTTTGTGCTTCCGTTTTTGATGCGCGGGGCATCGAACTTGTAAGCGCAGTCTGCGACGATACGGCTGGCTTGCCGCAGTGCCCAGGTGAGGTCGCGCCCTGGTGGCAGGGCGATTTCTTCGAACATGAGCGCGCCATCCTCGGCTGGGGTGTCGGCAAGCGCTTTGCCTACAGCGGCGAGGGCATCGCGCCAGGCTTTGTCGCCAAATGAGTCGGATTTGCCAAGGCTCACCAGTAAAACCCGCTCGGCGGCAACGCCCGCGAGCCCATATAGGAGCAGGGTTGCCCCCGCTTTTCCATCGAGGTCGCCGGAAGAGAGGAAGCCAGAAAGTTTGCCATGGCTAGCTTTATTCACAGCTTGAGCTCCCGGTGGCAAAGGGGTATCCGTAAAAACGCAGATAACCAGAATGCCCGTTTCCGATTTTTCAGGGGAGGTTGTCTTTATGGTAAATTTCACAGGCTTTGCTCCAACGAGAATGCGAAAAAACGCTTTCCCACGACCCTCCATGGTAATGCGCCCGCGCTGACCGATAGCAGGTAATTATGTCTCGTTTCGACGAAGTCCGTCAAAGACTTGACGTTTATTTCCCTTGAACTTTCATCTGGTTATCGAACAATGATCTTCCGCCGCGCCCTTCAACGGGAATTTACTCATGTGGCGGGGGCAGTATTCATTGCGCTGTTTGCAGTGTTGATTACCGTGGTGCTCATTCGCCTGCTCGGACAGGCTGCGGGGGGGCGAGTCCCGGTCGATGCCGTGCTGGCGCTGATCGGCTTCGGAGCCTTGTCGGATTTGCCTGTCGTGCTCACCCTGACCGTGTTTCTTGGTGTGCTTCTGGCGTTGTCGCGCAGCTACCGGGATTCTGAGATGGTGGTGTGGTTCGCTTCCGGGTTGCCGCTTACGGCCTGGATTAGACCCGTGTTGCGGTTCGCCTTGCCGCTGACGCTGGTGATTGCCGGGATGACGCTGTTCCTTGGCCCCTGGGCGAACCAGAAGAGTTCCGATTATCGCGGGAAACTGGAAAACCGAGACGATACGCAACGTGTCGCACCGGGGGTGTTCCGTGAATCGTCCGGTGCGCAGCGGGTTTTTTTCGTCGAAACCGAGGCGGGCGAAGACGGCAAGGTGCGCAATGTTTTTGTGAGCGAAGAGAAGGACGGCAAGCTGACTGTGGTCGTGGCCTCGAAGGGGTCGGTTCAGGCCGATGAAGAGGGCAGCCGCTATGTGATTCTCGAACAGGGTCGGCGTTATGACGGTATCCCTGGTACGCCGGAATACCGGGTCATGATTTTTGACCGCTACCAGTTGCGGATCGAATCGAACCCGCAGGCTGCGCAGCCTGCGCGGGTTCGCACGAAACCGACAGCCATGTTGCTCCAGGATGCGGATGGGTTCAGCCTTGGCGAATTGAGCTACCGGATCAATACGCCGTTGGAGGCATTGATCCTAACGCTCCTGGCTGTTCCGCTTTCCTTTGTCAACCCGCGTGCCGGACGTGCCAATAACCTGTTGTTGGCGCTCCTAATTTATTTGATCTACAACAACGCTATCCTCATCTGCCAAACTTGGGTGTCGCAGGGGAAGCTGTCGTTTGCGTCCGGGCTGTTGTTACCTCACTTGGTAGCATCAGTATTGTTAGTGCTGCTTTTCTATCGCCGCCTCGTAGTGATGCCGTTCTGGCGGCGCCGCGCACCCGTTGCCCTGCCACTGGAGGGCTCTGGGGAGGTGGTGGCCGGGGAAGGTGGGCTGCTTTCTGGGGGGGAGCAGCAACAGGGGCAGGCGCAATGAACCGCATCCTGCTTGGCTACATCGCACGGGAAATCTATGGCGCAACTTTGGTCGTGTTGCTGGCCTTCCTTGGGTTGTTTGCTTTTTTCGATTTCGTCAACGAACTCGCCAGCATAGGCAAAAACGGCTATCAAACCTATCATGCGGTGGCATATGTAGCGATGCTCCTGCCGACTAGGATGTATGAATTGTTGCCCGTGGCAGTATTGATCGGCTCGCTCTATGCACTGACCACCCTGGCCCGTCATTCCGAAATCACGGTTATGCGCGCTTCCGGCCTGTCAACAAGGAAGATGCTGGGAATGCTCTGCATGGTCGGTATCGTGCCGGTGGCGCTTACCTATGTTTTCGGCGAATACATCGCACCGCCCGCCGAAAGCGCGGCGCAGCAGTGGAAGCTGACCGCGACTAATTCAGCTATTTCGCAGCAATTACGTTCAGGGCTGTGGGTCAAGGATGGCATGCGTATGGTCAATGTGCGCACCATGCAGCCGGATCGCACCATGGAGCATGTACGGGTATTTACCTTCGATGAGGCCGGTACGGTGCAGTCCATTACCGAGGCAATGCACGGCGTCTATGTACCGGCTGGCGAGGAGGGCAAGGGACATTGGCGTTTGACTGGTGTGATGCGTACTGATTTTTCCGACGACCATACCGCGTCGGCCTCACCAGACGAAGTGATCTGGGAGTCGGCGTTGACGCCCGAAGTGCTCAGTGTACTGATGGTGCAGCCAGAGCGGATGTCGGTGACAGCTCTTCTGGCCTACATTCATCATCTGCTTGAAAACCGGCAAGATGCGAACCGTTATGAAATCGCCTTATGGAAGAAGCTTACCGCGCCTTTCGCCTCGTTGGTAATGATGATCCTGGCCCTGCCGTTCGCGCTGGTTCACGAACGCAGCGGCGGGGTTAGCGTAAAGGTGTTTCTCGGCGTGATGCTCGGTGTAACGTTCTACCTGCTTAACGGGATGTTTTCCAGCCTTGGGATGATTAATTCATGGCCACCTTCGATTGCCGCAATCACGCCGAGCCTGCTGTTCCTAGCTGCGGCTGTGGTGATGCTGTACATGGCGGAACGGCGGTAGGGTGCCTACGCGTGCCCAGGCGCAGCCTGCCTACTATCAACAAGTAGGTATGCCCGTCCCAAAGGTTTAGTTTAGAGTTACAAGTTTCCTTGTCGCCCATGTGCGTCCTTCCAATGAGCTCAGACACCATTTCTTCCGCCGATTCAGCCTGTTATCACTGCGGCCTGCCTGTACCGCCGCAGGTGCGCTACTACGTGTCCGTGGATGGCAAAGATCGGAGCATGTGCTGTGCCGGGTGTGAGGCGGCAGCGCGGCTGATTGTTGATAACGGGTTGTCCGACTATTACCGCCGCCGCGATGCCATGCCTGAAAAGCGCCCCGAGGCGATACCGGAGGAACTGCGCGAATTGGGGCACTTCGACCATCCTGAGTTTCAGCAAAGTTTCGTGCGCCCAGTCGGCGAACATGAACGCGAGACTTCGCTGATCCTTGAAGGCATTACCTGCGCAGCTTGCATGTGGCTCAACGAGCGGCACGTTGCCCTCCAACCAGGGGTTTCGGCGGTGCAAGTCAATTACGCCACCCGGCGCGTCCGCGTGCGTTGGGACGATCGCCGGATAAAACTCTCCGACATCCTTGGGGCAATCCAGTCCATCGGCTACCGCGCTTATCCATATGATGCTGCGCGTGCCGAAGATGTTGCCGACCGCGAGCGGCGCACGATGTTGTGGCGGGTGTTCGTCGCCGGGTTCGGCATGATGCAAGTCATGATGTATGCGGTTCCAGGCTATATCGCGGGTGACGGGGATATGACGCTCCGCGAGCAATTGTGGTTCCGTTGGGCAAGCCTGATCCTGACCTTGCCGGTGGTGCTGTATTCTGCCGCGCCGTTTTTTAAACATGCAGTGCGCGACTTCCGGTTGCGCCGCCTGGGGATGGATGTGCCGGTTGCGCTCGGCGTCGGCAGTGCTTTCCTGGCAAGCATGTGGGCGACGCTCTCCAGCGGGTCAGAAGTCTATTTCGATTCAGTGACGATGTTCGTTTTTTTCCTGTTGGGCGGACGTTATCTCGAAATGCTTGCCAGGGCGCGGGCGGTGCGTGGGATCGAGGAATTGGGCAAAGTTCTGCCCGCGTTCTCGGAACGGTTACCGCACTGGCCCCTTCCCGAAAGCGAGCAGATACCTGTTTCGCAACTCGTGCCGGGGGATTGCGTGCGGGTGCGCCCAGGCGGGGTGATCCCGGCTGACGGAACCGTAGTCGACGGTGTCAGCGAAACCAACGAAGCCCTGTTGACCGGCGAGAGCCGCCCCGTGCCCAAGAAGGCAGGTTCTGCGCTCACCGGCGGTAGCATCAATATTTCCAGCCCGCTCGTGATGCGGGTCGAGCAGGTAGGGGACAGTACCCGGTTAGCGGCGGTTCGCCGCCTGATGGAACGGGCATCGGCCGAGAAACCAAAACTGGCAGCGCTTTCCGACCGCTGGGCAACGGTTTTCGTCATCGTTTTGCTGACGCTGGCGGTGGCGACAGGAATCGGTTGGTATTTCATCGACCCGTTGCGGGCCTTTTGGGTGTTCGTATCCGTGCTGGTGGTGGCGTGCCCCTGCGCCTTGTCGCTGGCGACACCTGCTGCGCTTACGGTGGCGACCGACGCGCTGGCGCGCATGGGAGTGCTGGTCACGCGTGGGCATGCTATTGAAACCCTGGCGCGGGTCAATCATTACGTGTTCGACAAAACCGGCACGCTGACAACGGGGCGGATGCGGCTGGAAGAAACGTTGCCCCTCGGTGCGATGGATACTGGGACGTTACATGCACTTGCCAGTGCGCTGGAGCAAGGCTCCGAGCATCCCGTAGCGGCCGCCTTGCGCGATGCGGCAGCCGGAAAGCCATCGGTTGTGGTCAGCGATGTTACCGCAGTGACGGGGCATGGGATGACTGGACATTACGACGGCGGGGCGGTATGGATTGGGCGCCCGGATTTCGTTGCCGCACGTGCGGGTCTATCCGTACCGGATGAAACTGCCAAAATGGAAGCAAAAGCGGGAACGGTCATCGCGCTTGCCAGTGAACACGGCTGGTTGGGGCTTTTTCGCTTTGCCGACGCCCTGCGTCCGGCTGCTGCGGACATGATCCGGCAACTTGCGGCGGCGAAAATCCCGGTGACAATCCTCTCGGGCGACGCGCTGACGACAGTGGCGGCAGTTGGCCGCGAGCTGGAAATTGCCGATGTATATGGCGCAATGACGCCACAGGACAAGCAAACATTCATCGCGCACCTACAAGAAAACCCGGCCAAGGTAGTAGCGATGATCGGTGATGGCGTAAATGATGCACCGGTGTTAGCGCAGGCACATGTTTCGGTGGCGATGGGCAGCGGGACCGACCTCGCCCGCAACCAGGCAGACATCGTGTTGCTCGGCGAAGATTTCGCCAGTCTCGGTGAGGGAGCCAGTTGGGCCCGGAAAACCTTGTGGGTCATCCGGCAAAACCTGTGTTGGGCGGCCGTATACAACCTTTCCGTCGTACCATTAGCGATGATGGGGCGGGTAACGCCCCTGATAGCGGGCGTCGGCATGGCAGGCAGTTCGCTGTTGGTGGTTCTTAACGCACTGCGGCTGCAACGGCGGCAAGGAGTGAGGGAGTAAGGCAAAAATGGAAGAAAGTCTTTACCTGTTGATTCCGATTTCGGTACTGATAGTGTTCATTATCGGTGCGATGTTCTGGTGGGCGTTGCGATCTGGGCAATACGACGATCTTGAAGGACCAGCGTACCGTATCCTGTTCGACGACCGGGATGAACCGGTTCGCAGGAAAGATGACACCGGGACGGCGGAAGAAGGCCGACTTCAGAAACCATGATGGGGCAGATGTTTTGAGCTGCCGGGAAAGCACGAACAACAAGCGTTTGCTTTGACTTGTATCAAATGAACAGGACTGAAACGGGGCATACTGTCAATTGTTTCCAAGAGGCAACTGGGGGTTTTTGAGTGCCCAGTTGGCTCTGAGGTTTTGTCTCTCTGTTGGGGTTGGGGGTGCGTGTATGGTATACGCACCCTTTTTTTCGCCTGAAATTTTGTCTTTTCCCCAACATTTTCCCAATTTCCGCTCAGTTCGGATGTTGTATTGCCCAAGCCTCCTGTCAGGGGCACGCTGCGCGGCTACAGGGTTCTCCGGGTTACCACGCTGCCTGTTCCGCTTTGGCCCGCAGTCCGTGATACGGGTCAAAACGCGATAGCTGTTCATGTCTGCGGCGAAATGCAATAAAATACACCCCTCTATAATTTGATCTGTATCAAATTGTAGATTCGGCCTGAAGGTATTCTTCAGCCGACGAGAACAGCGTCTCACTGTTCTCGGTTCTGTTAATGGTATCAAAAAAGTTTTTTAACCAAGAGGTGACTCACATGCAATCGCAAACGACTTATAACTACAAAGTCGTGCGCCAGTTTGCCATCATGACGGTGGTATGGGGTATCGTGGGCATGCTTGTCGGCGTTATCGTCGCGGCACAGCTCATATGGCCCCAACTGAACCTGCACGAAATCTTGCAATACGGTAGGTTACGTCCGCTACATACCAACGCAGTCATTTTCGCATTTGGTGGTTGCGCCCTGTTCGCGACATCGCTTTATTCTGTACAGCGAACCTGTCATACGCCGCTGTTTGCTCCAGGATTGGCAACTTTCGTTTTCTGGGGCTGGCAACTAATCATTCTTCTGGCTGCCGTCTCCCTTCCTCTTGGTTTAACGACCGGTAAGGAATACGCTGAGCTCGAATGGCCGATCGATATCCTGATTGCCGTGGTCTGGGTGTCTTACGCGATCGTGTTTTTCGGAACGCTCGCAATCCGCAAGGTGTCCCACATCTACGTGTCGAACTGGTTCTACGCGGCTTTCATCATCGCTGTGGCTATCCTGCACATCACCAATAGCGCCGAAATCCCGGTTTCCCTCTTCAAGTCCTACTCGGTTTACGCCGGCGTGCAGGATGCGATGGTGCAATGGTGGTACGGGCATAACGCGGTGGGTTTCTTCCTGACGGCAGGCTTCCTGGGCATGATGTACTACTTCGTGCCGAAGCAGGCCGACCGCCCGGTTTATTCGTATCGTCTGTCGGTCGTACACTTCTGGGCGCTGATCTTCACCTATATGTGGGCGGGTCCGCACCACCTGCATTACACCGCGCTGCCTGACTGGGCGCAATCCGTCGGTATGCTATTTTCACTGATTCTGTTGGCTCCGTCCTGGGGTGGCATGATCAATGGCATCATGACCCTGTCAGGTGCCTGGCATAAGCTGCGCACCGACCCGATCCTGAAATTCCTTGTCACCTCGCTGTCGTTCTACGGCATGTCAACGTTTGAAGGCCCGATGATGTCGGTGAAGAGCGTGAATGCCCTTTCGCACTACACTGACTGGACGATTGGCCACGTGCACTCCGGCGCGCTGGGCTGGGTGGCGATGATCTCGATCGGCGCAATATATTTCCTGTTGCCGCGCCTCTATGGCAAGACCGAGATGTACAGCACCAAGCTCATTAATACCCACTTCTGGATTGCGACCATCGGTATCGTGCTCTACGTCGCTTCGATGTGGATTTCGGGCGTAATGGAAGGCTTGATGTGGCGTCAGACCAATCCGGATGGCACGTTGGCCTATGCATTCATCGACGCCGTCAAAGCGAAGTACCCGTTCTACGTTATTCGCCTCATAGGCGGTACACTCTTCCTCACTGGCATGCTGGTCATGTTCTACAACATGCTCAAGACTATCGTCGGTGAGAAAGCCTATGACGCACCAGTGGTGGCTCCGGTCGCCGCTCACGCTTAAGCGGAGGAAAAAACATGGCTGAATCAAAACATGATGCGATCGAGCGCAGCGTATTTCTGCTGATCGTCCTCTCACTGCTGACTATAAGTGTGGGGGGGATCGTGGAAATCGTGCCGCAGTTCTTCCAAAAGTCGACGACAACGGCGATCGACGACAAGGGCGCAGCCCTCGACGTGAAACCCTACGATCCGCTCCGCTTGGCTGGCCGCTACATCTACATTCGGGAATGCTGCTACAACTGCCACTCGCAGATGATCCGTCCGTTCCGGGCCGAAACACAACGCTATGGTGCTTTCTCCGTTGCGGGTGAGTTCATTTACGACCATCCGTTCCAATGGGGTTCTAAGCGTACCGGGCCGGATTTGGCGCGTGTTGGTGGGCGTTACTCGGATAACTGGCATCGTCAGCATCTGCTCGACCCGCGCAGCGTCGTGGCAGAGTCGAATATGCCAGCATTTACGTGGCTCGACCGGCCATTCGACAAGGCGATCATCAACATGCCCGATATCAAAACCCAAATGGAGGCAATGAACTTGGTCATAAGACCCAAGGACAGTCAGGGTAACGTTATTACGCCTTACTCCCCAGGCGACATTGAAAAAGCGCCAGATGCCCTAAAAGGCAAGACGGAGCTCGATGCCTTGATCGCCTATCTCCAGGGGTTGGGTACGGCGCGTCTTATCGCTCAATAAAGTGGAGGCTGTGCCGCGATGGGTTTTTTGGAAACTCTTGTCGATTTTGTCAAGAATATGACGAAGGAAGATGTAAGAACCATCGTCATAATAGTGTGCCTGCTGTGTTTTTTGTACCTCTGTTCCTGGGCGGTATTCAGCAAGCGTGCCAAGGCAAGGTTTGACGAAGCGGCGCAGTTGCCTCTGACTGATGATGACCTACCGGTAAGTCCGGTTGAAAGGAAGGAATGACAAATGGCTGACTTTATCAGCGGTTTTTGGGACTTGTACGTAGCGGGCTTGGTTGCGTTTGGCCTGGTACTCTGTCTCATCCTGATGGTTGCGAACATGACATCGCAAGGATCGGGCGCCCCTCAGATGAAAGGGCATGTGTGGGATGAAACCCTCAGGGAATACAACAACCCGCTACCGCGCTGGTGGTTGATTCTGTTCGTGGTGACCGTCCTTTTCTCAATCGTTTATCTCGTGATTTACCCGGGATTCGGCAGCAGGAACAGTGATACTCCGGAGAGGGATTCCGGATTGCGCAGGGAATATGCCGAAGAAGTACGGAAAGGCAAAGAAACCTTTAGCCTCGAAAAGTATGCCGGAAATCAAAACTTGGCTACCTTGGCGACAGACAAGAACGCAATGGCGACGGGGCAACGCCTGTTCCTGACCTATTGTACGCAGTGCCATGGTTCGTCAGGCAAAGGTTCCAAGGGATACCCGAATCTGACCGACAATGACTGGCTGTATGGCGGCGACCCGGAAACCATCAAGACTACCATTGCTGAGGGTCGTCCTGGGGTGATGACCAAGGGTAGTGACCTCGACCTCACGCCAGAGCAGATCGTGGATGTGGCTAACTACGTGCTGACTCTTTCTGGCAAAACTGCGGATGCTGCTCGTGCGGAGCGCGGCAAGCCCCTTTTTGAGGAAGAAGGCAAGTGTGCGCTATGTCATGGGAAGGATGGGAAAGGCGCTCTCGCGAAGGGGGCTGCTTTCGCCGGATTGGGAGCTCCCAATCTGACCGACGACATCTGGTTGTATGACAGCAAGTTGGAAACCATCGTCGACGGAATTACACATGGCCGTAACAACGCCATGCCAACCTGGAAGCATTTCCTTGACGATGCCAAGCTGAACCTCCTGGCTGCGTATGTGTATAGCCTGAGCAAGAAGTAAGCAACAACAAAAGCGCCCTATGGGAAGAGACATGCTCATGGGGTGCTTTTTGTGTGTGTTGCCAAGTTATCCAGATTAGCTTGAAAGAGTTTGCTTATGAGTGATACTGGTCTCCCAGAGAACACAGTTCCGGACGCTTCGGTTCCCCCTTCTTCCAAGGAAGAAGAGACAGGGGTGGGGGGCAGTTTGTATGCGTCTCACAAAAAAATCTATGTACGCTCCACCCATGGTTCGTTTACCAGGTGGCGCTGGATACTGGTGTGGCTGACGCAGGTTGTTTTTTTCGGGCTACCCTGGTTAACCTGGAATGGCCGCCAAGCCGTGCTGCTGCATCTGGTTGAACGTAAGTTTTATATTTTCGGCTGGGTATTCTGGCCGCAGGATGTTCTTTTCCTATCTGTATTGCTGATCGTTTCGGCGTATTCATTATTCTTTTTTACTGCGATTGCAGGGCGTTTGTGGTGTGGCTATGCCTGCCCGCAAACCGTTTATACGGAAATATTCCTGTGGATTGAGGAGAAAATCGAAGGTGGCCATTCCGCACGCGCGAAGCTTGACAAGGCGCCGATAAGCGGGCGCAAGCTTGCACTCAAATCGGCCAAATACATGGTTTGGGCTGCGTTTGCGCTGTGGATAGGTTTCACGTTCGTTGCCTATTTTTCGCCTGTGAAAGAATTACTGGCGTCGGTTCCAACTTTCGGGTTCGGCCCTTGGGAAACGTTCTGGATGTTCTTCTACGGCACTTTTACTTTCGTGTTCGCGGGGTTTATGCGCGAGCAGGTGTGCAAGTACATGTGCCCATATGCCCGTTTCCAGTCGGTCATGTTCGACCAGGATACGCTGGTGGTGACTTACGACGAGGCACGCGGAGAACCGCGTGGTTTGCTGCGCAAGGGGAAGGATCTGGCAGGCAAGGGCGACTGCATTGATTGTGGGATTTGTGTCCAAGTGTGCCCGACTGGCGTCGACATCCGCAAGGGTTTGCAGTACGAATGTATTGGTTGCGCGGCTTGTGTCGATGCCTGTGACCAAGTCATGGATAAGATCAACTTGCCGCGTGGGTTGGTGCGTTTTACGACCGAGAATGCCCTCAAGCAGGGCTGGGGGTCATCGGAAATCGTTCACCATGTCATGCGGCCGCGTACCCTGATTTATGGGACGATATTGCTCGGAATCATTGCGGCTTTCGTATGGGGGCTGGTCACAAGGATACCGCTACGGGTCGATGTCGCCCGTGACCGGACCCCAACTGGGCGGGTGGTCAGCGGCGGGAAAGTCGAAAATGACTACGTGCTGAAACTCATGAACATGACCGAAGCCGAACGGACTTTTGATGTCAAGGTGGATGGTTTGGAAGGGATACGTATCAGCAGCGATAAACAGCAGTTTTTAGTCGAACCAACAGGAAGCCTGGATGTCATTATGGTGGTGCAGGCTCCCGACGGGGCTGGACAACCAGGGTCGAACCGAATTTACTTCGAAATTGTCTCCACGGATGACCCGAATGTGAAGCGGCGCGAAAAAGCGGTTTTCCTGTATCCCAAATAGAGAGCGAGAAAATATGACACCGGATTCTAAAATGCTCGACAATGGACCTTGGTATAAACAAGGCTGGCCGTGGTTCCTGTTTGGTTTGCCCGCAGTTGCCGTGGTGGTTAGCTTCAGCCTGTTTTTTATTGCCAAACATTTCAATGTTGATAGCCCCGTAACCGATGAGTACTCAAAGGAAAACATGGCAGTCACAATGCTCATCGACAAGCAGAAACATGCGAAGGATTTGGGGTTGTCGGCACATGCAACACTGCGTGAGAAGTCGGTAAGCGTCAAATTGTCCGCCACGCAGGAAAAGGATTTACCCACGACACTACATTTGGCCATTATCCATTCCACCCAAGAGAGGTTCGATCAGCATGTATTGCTGCAAAAGGGAGATGGTGGCGTGTATTCAGGGTCGTTCGAACCCTTGCACCCAAGCAACTGGCGATTTCAATTGGAGGACGAGTCCCGGACGTGGCGCATGGTCGGGAACGCCAACATTCCGAAGGAAACGGAGGTATTGGAGGTATCAATCGAGCCGTTTCCATCGGGTAGTATCAATCAGGCCAAATCTATCAGGCCGTCCGATTCATAGATTTTTGAAGGAGGTACCTTACCATGCTGCTGGAATTGCTTACGACCCCGATTGGGTTGCTTAGTCTCTTTACCATTGTTTTCGTTATTGTTATGGCGGTTTTCTTTATGCGGTATTTTTCGAGCCGTATAGCGGAGGATGAGCGCAACGCGTCCAAACAGCAGCGTGAACGGAATGCCAGGGCTTGATTTAGGATCACCGGGACTTTCACGAAACAAATGACCCGGTTTTCCCGGGTCATTTGTTTGTATGGTGCACCCAAGCATAGGCGCACTCCTGGAGGAGCAGGTTCTCCCGTAAGCTGGTCACAGCGAGCGAAGCGCGACTAATGAGGGCGACCGAGTGTGGGAAGGAAGTGGTGGTGTAAATCGCGAGCCGATGAACAAGAATCGCATAAAAGGCGTTGCCGGACAGGGCGAGCTGGCAAGGTGCCGCAAAGCTCTTGTGGCCAAGGCGAGGTGGCATAGATGCGGCGGTTGTGCGATGAAAGAGTGTGTTCTTACTGAAGGGATATTGCCTTGATCCTGAAAGGGTAACGGCGTCGAGTTGGAGCGAGAAGTCAGCAGAGGCCGTACGTGGCGGAGCCTGCGGCTTGCAGCGTAAAACCAGAGGCACAGATCGGCACCGACGCGAGAGAACCTGCGGCGGGCATTCAAACGAGTGCGCCCCAACTGGGAACCGGCACTGGACATTGACCAGACGGCACGCATACAACTGCTGCGGGGGACGTACCAGCGGATCCGCATGCCGGGTGGTGTGACAGCGCAGTCCCTATGGATTGCCCCCTATGCCGGTTTGTGAGGAAAGTAAATTCAGCGGTAAACGAGCACCGGTATTTTGCTGTGGGTCAGCACCCGTTGCGTTTCGCTGCCCAAAAGCAATCCGGCAATGCCGCGACGACCGTGTGAAGCCATGAAAATCAGGTCACAGTCATGACGGCCTGCGGCAGCGATGATAGCCTCATAGGGGGTTTCGTTGACTTGCGAATCCGTGTCGGCGGAAACGCCTGCGGCTTCGGCCTCCGCTTTGGCGCGATCCAGAATGCGCTGAGCCTCCTGTTCTGCAGCCTGGGCAAATTGCTCTGGGGTCGTCGGGTCGATCAAAGCGCCTTCGCCGTAGATGGGCATCGGAAAATCAGGCTGCGAGTAGAAGAAAGTCAATCGCGCGTCGATTTCCCTGGCGAAGGCAATAGAACGGGTCACGGCTGTGCCGGAGAGCGGTGACCCGTCTGTCGGTACGAGAACATGTTTAAACATTGTGCGCCTCCCTCCTTTGTTTGTATCACCTGATTATAGTGAGAGTTACTCCGTTTCAGTAGCTGAATCGATGTCCGGCTATTTGCATGCCCCGAGGAAATAGGTCACGGGCAGGTTGTCGGTTGGGGGCTTTCCCTCCAGGCAGGTGGCTTTATCATAATCTGATGCCATGTGCACGTAAGGATGCATACCATCCGTTGGAATTGGGCACGGGGATATCGAAAAGGGGAGATAGTCATGACGAGAGAAAGCGTAACCAAAACGGAACGTCCGACGCGGGGCGGAAGTGCGCGCCAGCAGCATCCAGGGGCGTATGATTTCGATCCTAAGAAGGTGATTGAAAAAAATATGCATGCATTGCATGACGGGGTTGAAGGGAGCATCGACCCATTGGGCATGAGTGCGCCCATCGTGCATGCACAGTTGGCTTGGTTGACTCACCCGCAGGAGCTTATGCAGCGTTGCGCCAGCCTTTCTACCGATTTATGGAACTTGCAGATTCACACGTTGCACCGGATGTTTGGGCTTGCCAGCGTCGACCCCATTAGCCCGAATCCGGACGACCTCCGGTTTACCGACCCTGTGTGGACGGAATCCGCTTCATGGGATTTGGTCAAGGAATGGTATCTGGCCTTTACCCATAATATGCAGGACATGTTGTATGACACACCGGGACTGAGCGGGAAGGAGCGCCGCCGCGCCGCGTTCTGGTGGCGCAAATGGCTCAATGCGGTGGCACCCACCAACTTCCTCTTCACGAACCCCACTGCTATCCACAAGATGGTGGATACCCGTGGTGGGAGCCTCTACAAGGGATTCCAAAATTTTCTTGCCGATTTGCGTGCGGGCATGGTGCGCATGACGGATCCCAGCGATTTTCGCGTAGGGGAAAACCTTGCGACGACGCCGGGGGCGGTGATTTTTCGTAACCGCCTGCTCGAAGTCATCCATTACGCGCCGACCCAGGCCAAGGTTCATGCAGAGCCGATGGTGATCATTACGCCGTGGATCAACAAGTTCTACATTCTTGACCTCGTGCAGAAGAAGAGCATGGTTCGTTATCTGCTCGATCAGGGATTGGACGTGTTCATCACAAGCTGGAAGAACCCTGACGCATCGATGTACGATTGTTCCTTCGATGATTATCTGACCGAGGGGATACAAGCCATTGTCGATGTGGCGCGCAAGTTTACCGGTGCGGACAAGGTTCATGCGGCAGGGTATTGCATCGGGGGAACCGCGCTTTCGATCTACATGGCCTGGGTTAACAAGCACTATAGAAAGGACGTGGTTCCGGTGGCGGACTGGACGCTCTTTACGACTTTAGTCGATTTCCGGAAACCGGGCGACATCGAGGTTTTCATCGACGAAGCCAGCATCCGTTACATGACCGACAGCATGGCCAGAAAAGGCTATCTCGAAGGCGGGCAGATGGCTTCGGCTTTCCGGTTGTTGCGTTCCAACAGCCTGATCTGGACGTATGTCGTGCATGGTTGGCTGTATGGTGAGAAGCCCGCGCCATTCGATGTGTTGTACTGGAACATGGATACCACACGGATGCCGTATAAAATGCATTCGTGGTATCTGCGCGAACTGTACCTGCATAACCGCTTGATTCACGCTGATGCGTTGAAGGTAGCCGGGGAACCGATTGATTTGGGACGTATCGTCCAGCCCCTATATGCGGTTTCTGCCGTTGATGACCATATCGCACCCTGGGCGCAGACCTACCGCATCAACAATTTCGCCGTTGGCCCGAAACGCTTCGTCCTGTCGAGTTCCGGGCACATCCTCGCCATCATCAACCCGGTGGTGACACCGCCCAAACGTCATTTCTGGGTCAATGACGTGCAGGATCGCTCCGAAACTGCCGAACGCTGGAAGGCGCAGGCAAATTTCATTGAAGGGAGTTGGTGGCCGGACTGGATGGGTTGGCTGAAACCGCGTGCCGGAGAACTGGTGGACGCGAGGCCCGTGGACAACAAACAGTTTCCGCAGCTTGCGCCTGCACCGGGTACATACGTACTCGAACCATGAGAAAGCGATGCCAGGCTGGGGTCTGGTTGAAATGAAAAAACACCTGGCCGGTGATGGATCAGCCGGGTGTTTTTTCTCGGTATCAGCGTACGCTGGCCTGATGCTGGATCAGTTTTCTGAGCCCGTTGCTGTTTAGTATGCAGATGTGTTTTTGTTGCACGGAAATCAACCCTTCTTCCTGAAAATGGGAAAAGGCGCGTGAAACAGTTTCCAGCTTGAGTCCCAGATAGGAACCGATTTCCTCGCGGGTCATGCGCAGGTTGAACTCTGTCGGCGAGAAGCCGCGTGCAGTGAAACGTTGCGACATGTTGAGCAGGAAAGCCGCTAGCCGTTCTTCGGCGCGCATCGAGCCAAGCAGCATCATCACGCCATGGTCGCGCACGATTTCGCGGCTCATGACCTTGTGGAACTGATGCTGGAGCCCCTCGATGACGCGGGCGAGTTCTTCGAGTTTCGTGTAGGAGATGACGCAGACCTCGCTATCTTCGAGGGCAATGGCGTTACAGGTATGCACTCCGGTTCCGATACCGTCGAGGCCGAGGATCTCGCCGGTCATCTGAAATCCCGTAACTTGCTCGCGCCCGTCCTCAAGCAGGACGTCCGACTTGAACGAGCCGGTACGGATAGCGTAGATGGCTTCGAATGTGTCGCCGGTGCGGTAGAGCGGCTGCTGACGTTTGATCCTGCGTTGTGTGGCAACCAGTTCGTCGAGCCGGAGGATGTCCGAATCGTTTATTCCGAAGGGAAGGCATAGTTCGAAGAGGTTGCATTGGGAACAGGCTTTTTTCAATCCTGTAAGCGTGATGGGCGCTGTTGCCTTCATTTGATAGTAAACTCGCCTGTTGGAGACCGTTTCGTTATAAGAGTGATTGATTTATATCAAAATTGCGATAATAACTTTCTGCCATCGTTAAAAAAACCCTCCGGGCATCACATACATGACTAGTCAACACGAGCTTGTTTTCGACCCCGAACTGATCCGCCGGTTCGACATCAACGGGCCTCGCTACACGTCGTACCCTACGGCGGATCGTTTCGTCGAGGCGTTCAATGCGCATGCATTGTCTACCTGGCTTGGTAAACGGGAGGTTGGCGGGGCAGGTAAACCTCTCTCATTATACTTCCACATCCCTTTCTGTAACACGATCTGTTATTACTGCGCCTGTAACAAGATCATTACCAAGGATCACAGCCTGTCCGCGAAGTACCTGGATTATCTGGACCGTGAGATGGCGCTCCAGACCGCCTCGCTGGGTGGGACACGCCAGGTGTCGCAGCTTCACCTGGGGGGCGGGACGCCGACCTTTCTTTCCCACGAGGAATTGCGTCAGTTGATGGTCTCGGTGCACAAGTATTTTGAACTCGTGTCCAATGGCGAATATTCGATCGAGGTCGATCCGCGCAAGGTCGATTTCGAGACCGTCGACCTGCTTGCCAAACTGGGGATCAACCGCATGAGCGTCGGGGTGCAGGACTTTGCCGAAGATGTGCAGGTCGCCACCAACCGCGTGCAAAGTTACGATGAAACCAAGCAGGTGATGGACGCCGCGCGGGCGACGGGTTTCGGCTCGATCAGCATGGACTTGATCTACGGCCTGCCCAAACAGAACGTCACGAGCTTCGACCGTACCCTCGGGAAGGTACTCGAACTGTCGCCTGACCGGATTTCGCTCTACAGCTACGCGCATTTGCCAGGGCTCTTCATGCCGCAGAGGCGCATCGAGGAGAGCGAACTGCCAACGGCGGACGTCAAGCTGCAAATCCTGCAACTGGCGATTCGCCGCCTGACGGAAGCCGGTTACGTCTACATCGGTATGGACCACTTCGCCAAGCCGGACGATGAACTGGCCGTGGCGCAGCGCCAGGGGCGGCTACACCGTAATTTTCGGGGTTACTCGACCCATGCCGAGTGCGACATGCTGGCTTTCGGGGTGTCTTCGATTGCCAAGGTCGGCCCCGTGTATGCGCAGAACCACAAGACGCTCGAAACGTATTACGCGGCGCTCGACCGCAATGAATTGCCCGTGCTGCGCGGCATCGAACTGACTGACGACGACCTGTTGCGGCGCTCGATCATCCAGGCGCTGATGTGCCATTTCTCGCTTTCCATCGAGTCGGTTCAGACCGCACACCACATTGATTTCAAGGAATATTTCGCGGAAGAACTGGCCGATCTCAGGGAGATGGAAACTGCCGGGCTGGTCAAGGTGGAGGACGGGTGGATCAATGTGCTGCCAGCGGGACGCCTGCTGGTGCGCGGGGTTGCGATGGTGTTCGACCGCTACCTTCGCGCAGACCGCGAACGCAAACGATACTCCCGCGTGATCTGATTCTGGCTTATTCCCATGCCTGAAGCCGGTTATCTTGCTGCTTTCCTGTTCGGTCTGGTTAGTGGCGTGCATTGCGTTTCGATGTGCGGCGGCATCGTCGGCGCACTTTCCATGCAGGTGGAGCAACCGCTTGTCCGTGCTGCGCGTTGGCGGTTCGGACAGTGGCACCTGCATCTGGCCTACAGCCTTGGCCGCATTTTTTCTTATACCGCCGTAGGCTGCCTGCTGGGTGCGCTGGGTTCCCAGTTCATGCTCTACGATGGTGTGCTGCCGGTGCACGTTGTGCTTTATGTATTTGCCAACCTGATGCTGGTTGCGATGGGGCTGTATCTGGCTGGTTTTACCCGCTTTCTTGCGCCGCTGGAGCGCGGTGGGCAAGTGCTGTGGCGTTTCATCCAGCCCATTGCAAGCCGTTTCCTGCCGGTGCGCTCAGTGTCCCGAGCTTTGGCGCTCGGCATGTTGTGGGGTTTTTTGCCCTGCGGGATGGTGTATGCCATGCTGGTTCAGACGATCATGATTGGTTCTGCCTGGGGTGGTGCCGGTTTGATGCTGGCCTTTGGGCTCGGTACCTTGCCCAATCTGCTGCTGGCTGGGTTGGTGCTCGGACGTTTCCGCGAATTCATCCGCAATCGCTGGGTACGTCTGGCTGCCGGGTCGCTTGTGCTGGGTTTTGGCGTGTACGGGTTGATCGTTCGTGCACCTGTTTTGGGTGACACGCTACGGAACGGGCTGCTGTGCACGTGACCTCCATGCCACAGGAACACTCCGTCCGGGAAACGCTCGAACTTGCCGTGACCGGCATGACCTGTGCCGCCTGCTCGACGCGCCTCGAAAAAGTGCTCAATCGCCTGCCGGGGGTCGAAGCCGCCGTCAACCTCGCTTCCGAGCGTGCCGTCCTGCGCTTCGCGCCGGGTGCGCTGACGCTGGAAACGGCCTGCGCGGCGGTAGGGAAGGCAGGCTTTGGCGCAAGCGTTGCACAGTCGCTCGACCGCGAGCAGGAACGGGCACGCAAGCACATCGAGTGGCAAGCAAGCCTCAAACTCTTCTGGTTTGCCGCCGCGATGACGTTGCCGCTGGCAATCCAGATGCCTGCGATGTTCGGCCTGTGGCCGGGATGGGGGGGCGAGCATGAGTTCATCCCCCGCTGGTTGCAATGCCTGTTGGCCACGCCCGTGCAGTTCTGGGCTGGGGCGCGGTTTTATCGCGGTGCGTGGAATGCGTTGCGCGGCGGCGGGGCCAATATGGATGTGCTGGTGGCTCTTGGCACCTCGATGGCCTGGCTGTACAGCACGGTGGTCACGCTGGTGGGCTGGCACGGCCTGCACGTCTACTTTGAAGCCTCGGCGATGGTCATCACCCTCGTGCTGCTTGGCAAACTGCTTGAAGCGCGTGCGAAAGCCCGGACTTCCGAAGCCCTCGATACCTTGTTAAGGCTCCAGCCCCGGCGGGCGTGGGTCGAACAGGACGGGCGACTCGTCGAAATCGACGTGGAAGCGCTGCAACCGGGGATGGCTTTCATGCTGCGTCCGGGGGATGCTGTCCCGGTCGATGGGGTCGTCCTCGAAGGCCGTTCCGCGCTCGACGAAACCCTATTGACCGGCGAGAGCCTGCCCATCGACAAGCAGCCGGGCGATAAGGTCTTTGCCGCCACGATCAACGGGCAGGCCATGCTGCGCTGTCGCGCCACGGGCGTCGGCGCCGATACGCTCTTTGCCGGGATCGTCCGTCTGGTTGGGCAGGCGCAGGGTTCCAAAGCGCCGGTGCAACGGTTGGCAGACCGCATCGCCGCTGTGTTCGTGCCCGTGGTTGTGGTCATTGCCCTGACGACCTTTGCGGCTTGGTGGCTGTCCGGCGATTTCCAGTCCGCGCTCATCAATGCCGTGGCGGTGCTGGTCATTGCTTGCCCATGCGCCCTCGGCCTGGCGACCCCGACGGCGGTCATGGTGGGCGTCGGGCTGGGTGCACGCGCCGGCCTGCTCATCAGGAACGCCGAAGCCCTGGAATCGGCTGGACGCATGAAAGTACTGGCCTTGGACAAGACCGGCACATTGACGCAGGGCGAGCCTGCGGTTACGGACGTTGCCGCCGCGCCGCCGTGGACATCGGATGCCTTGCTGCAATGGGCGGCGGCGATTGAACACGCCAGTTCCCATCCGATCGCGCGGGCCATCGTCCGTGCGGCAAGGGAGAAAGAGGGCGGGGAGGCGTTCGGGGCCGTGAGTGACGTGCGCGCCGTGGAAGGGCAGGGCATCGAAGGCCGTGTCGGGGGCAGGGTGGTGCTTGCCGGCACGCCGGATTTTCTCGCCTCGAACGGTATCGAGGTTCCCCAAGAGGAAGTTGCCGCCCTGGCCGCGCAGGGCAAGACGTTGGCCGCATTGGCCATCGATGGCACCTATGCGGGGCTGATTGCCGTGGCCGACCGTTTGCGGGAAGACACCCCCGCCGCGCTGGAAAGGCTCCGGCAGGCGGGCGTGCGGGTCAACATGTTGACAGGCGACAACCCTTCCACCGCCGCAGCCATTGCCTTGGAGCTAGGTATTGCCGACTGGCGTGCGGGCGTGCTGCCTGCGGGCAAGGCTGACGTGATTGCCGAACTGAAGAAGGAAATGCCAACCCACAACGGCTGTGTCGGCATGGCCGGGGACGGCATCAACGATGCCCCGGCGCTGGCTTGCGCGGATGTGTCCTTTGCCATCGGCGTGGGCGCGGATGTTGCGGTCGAGGCTGCCGACATTACGCTCGTGCGTAGCAGCCTGCACGGCGTGGCCGATGCTGTGCACCTCTCGCAGGCCACACTGTCGAAAATCCGCCAGAACCTCTTCTTTGCCTTTATCTACAACGTGCTCGGCATCCCGCTGGCCGCCTTCGGCCTGCTGAACCCCGTCGTCGCGGGCGCGGCAATGGCGCTGAGTTCCGTTTCCGTCCTCAGCAATTCCCTGTTGCTGAAACGCTGGAAACCTTACCGGAAGGAGAAAACATGAGTGAAGTCACCATCAAAATTGAAGGCATGAGCTGCAACGGTTGCGTCCGCAACGTGACCAAGGCGCTCGAAGCCTTGCCGGGCGTGACCGGGGCGAAAGTCTCGCTGGAACAAGCATGTGCCGTGGTGCAGTATGACCCCGCCGCTATCGACGAAGCAGTAATGCGTCAGGCGGTGGAAGATGCGGGGTTTGACGCGCCGCTTGATCTATAGCTGAGGCTTCTGTTTTCGATGGGGCGAAGTAAAATGAACGCCGTCTAATTTTAGTTAGGGATCATAGGTGCCCGATGGAACCACTTTCTCATGAAGACTACTGGAACGTACAAATTGACTGGTCGCTTCCTCAAGAATATGAGCGACTTCTCGAACTCGGGTCGCCTAATGATGAT
>Ga0123357_10000742_pt1 | contig 32769 bp, 31 predicted proteins | sample TergutEmb28metaG_FD_89873 | JGI IMG/M metagenome (GOLD analysis project Ga0123357, IMG submission 89873) | Embiratermes neotenicus P4 segment gut microbial communities from Petit-Saut dam, French Guiana - Emb289 P4 | ecosystem: Host-associated > Arthropoda: Insects > Digestive system > Gut ... | reverse complement strand
TTAACCTTTTGGCGCCTAACGACGACTATAGTGGTCGTACCGCACCGCTAACCTCTAAATGTTGCATTTTATATATTTATTCAACAAATATAGGTACTGAATATTTTAAACATTGTGTATACTCTCCGTTTTTTCCTATTCAAAATGCAGTTTGTTTCATAATTCTAACGGATTTGGTTCCTGTTTTATTCACATTTTATATACAGGATGTGCTAAAATTTAAAAAAATAATTCCAGCGCCAAAAGGTTAATTTTGTTTTACTTTTTCCAGTAGTCCATGAAAATATTCTTCTCATATTTGTGTGATGGTCAAGCCTATCTTTGCAAGACAAATTTACCTTCATATTAGAGGAAGTAGAGTATGTGCAAAAACCATATGAACAGAATGGAGTGAATATTGATGTATACTATTTTTCATCTCTAATATGCACTAGGACTTTTTCCATTATCACTAAGTACAAGCACTTAGAGTGTTTTGAATGCAGTCTGCTTTCATCTTCAGGTGAAAATGCAGAGTAGTGGGTAAAATGATTGATGTCCAACATCAACCGTACTATGCACAAAGCTGCATGCATTGATTGTCTTAGTTTATAAATACAAAAACAAGTTTATGTTGCCCTCTCAGTAAGTTCAGTGTCCTTTGACAAGCAGAACAGGGAGTTAAAAGGTAAAATAACAACTCACACACGAACAGCTGGAAAATTAATAATGAGACTACCTTATTGCACATAATAAATTCCACTGTACACTGTACCAAAGGCTGTATTCAAGAAAGCTAGTCACAGTTTTATCCACTAAACACTGCAAGATAGACCCTCTTCAATCTACAGGTTGCTCTGATCAAAATAAATATATGAAGAAAGAGACTCAGTACATATATTTGATTTTAACCAGTGTTTAATGTTGCTCTTACTTGAATATTATTCCACTATTTGGAATTCTGGTTATGGTATCCACTGCTCATAAATGAGAGGACTGTACTTGTTACACTTTCTGTTGCATGTAAACTGAGCAACTATGTGATGATGGCCATAATAATTGGCCAAAGCATGTAGTGGGCATAAAGAATGTATAGTGTTCCTGTTAGTCATGTTTGTCTGGATATACAAATGAACAAAATCCAGATTTTACTGGATCATTTAAACATGGTGCTTTTTTATATTTTTTTTACATTGGTTTTCACACTGCAAGATTTGAGATTCTCATTCCAGTAGGATTCAAGTCTTCTGGGACGTGAAATATCAAGTATTAATTGTTCCCAGAAGCCTGCTTAGCCCTGAAGGTTGACAGTTCCATGAACTTTTGAAATATAGTTAACTCCTGACCTGAGGACAAAGTGTCATATTCTGGAACACTTGAATCCAGCTCGCACTCTGTAAGCAATGACTGCAGTGATGATATTTCCATCCCTCTCTTTGGTGTTTTTAAGCTGCAGTTTGCAGCGCTTTCGGAAGACTGGGCCTATAGTTCCTTTTCTCAGTAAGCATAAGAGCCATTTTGGAATCCCACACACAGAAGTCTGCACTTAAAAATTAGCATTGATTGTTCCTTGTTACAAACTGTGAAGCTTATTGTCTGGTGACTAGTATTGGAAGAAGTTTAAAATGGTATCATTTTGAAAAAAATTCGAAAGATAGTAAAACTAAGTTAAAAAATTTGTGTGTTGGCACATCTGTGACAGAGAGCAAAATATCAATACTGCTGTATTTTAAGTGTTTCACTCCTATAGCTTAAAACTGATAAACTTATTGTGTGTATAAACTACACTTACTCTGTCAGACACAACATAGGTTTATTTTAATTGTACCTTACATGTATGCAACATGTTTCGGCACTTTCTCAAGCCATCATTAGGCCTGTCCATCCAAAAATATATCTAAAGGAAGATGCAATGAAATAAAATGTAAGGGCTGCTTGTTTTCAGTTGCCATTTTCTTATGATATTAAAATATAGAGTATAAAAATATATAAAATACAAAGTACAAAATCTAAATATATTTTAACTACTGTTAACTTTTAAGCTGTCTTGTTTTGTGGGGAGAGGCCATAGTTTAATTCTTCTGTGATTATTGTATTATAATTGGTGCTGTATGATTCTCCTTAATTTTCCTTCTTTTAATTCCTGTTTGGAAATTGAGGCCCACATTATGGTCTCTGTAATATTTTGAAGGGCCTCAACATGTAGCAGATGTGTAAGGTTCAATTAAAATAAATCCGTGTTGTTTTTGACAGAGTAAGTGTATTTTATTTAGTAAGTAACACAACAGGATGGCTTCCATAAAGATCAGTATGTGCATGTTCTCTTTGCAGATGACATAACAGGATCAATGAATGGGGAAAGTGTTGGAATCAAAGCAAAGTCAGTCAATGTAGCCATTGATAATAAAGATATATTTTCAATAAATGGTTTCCAAATGGCAAAGCTTTCAGATTGTGAAGAAGTTAAAATTGAAAGGAAGAATAATGAGAGTTTTGTTCTGCCTTGGAATAAAATTTGGTAAGATTCCTTGCAAGATCTTAGGCACTCATATAATTTTTGGTATGTTACACCATGTTAGTTGGTAAGTATTTGGTAAGTATTTACCAGTAAGGATTATAGATAGACGTCAGGCTTCTGTGTGTGAATGTGTTAACAGCTTAGGTACGTGACTTAGAGAATCGAAGCACATCAGTCAGTAAGTGAAATGAAAGAATGAAGCTAATCCTTCCAGTTTGCATCAGAGCTGAGTCACTGGCATTGACCTCATCAAGCCTGAAGAGGGAGTTAGATCAGGTATCTAGAGCACTGGTTCTTATCTGAAATTTGGTGCTTTCTTTGGCCTGAGGGAGTGTCAGTGCAAATGTATTTTGTTATGATCTCCCAACACATATACATATGTGTAATGGCATGCCTGTCTGTTTCTTTTTTACAGGAACATAACCATCAACTCACTGAAAGCTTGCTTTCCATATGAGCACAGTTTCGCTGAGGCTGTTCAGAATGAGCTTGTAAGCATTGTGAAGTGGCTGAAATTAGTGCACAAACAACAGAAGCAGCCTTTTACATCAGATAGTCCTCTACCAGCAGATCTAGTCATTAAGGTAGGAAATCTTCAGCATCTGACTGACATTTAATTAGTTACTTCTGCTTGTGCTTAGCATTGTGGACAGTGCTTATTTGTACAGGAGTTAACTTGATTAATGACATAGTACAGTTTTGTTACATTTTTACTGTTTGGCTTTGATGTAGGCACAATTTAAGTTCAACTGCCATTACATTGTGTAACACTCATGTTACAGCATATGTGTTTCAGTGGTTATGCCTGCATCATCTTCATTAGTAACAATGGTTTATAACTTGTGGCAGGTGTACTGTGTTAAACCAGTGTTGACACTGAAGGCGATGCTGACGTAAGCATCAAAATATGTTGTAGCGAAATGTTCTATAGTGTAAAGGGAGCTGGAATTTATCTCAACAACTGTGCTGAAAAATGCACGTAAACCTTGGTTTCAGCTTCTTTGTTCCTGATACCCTTTTGTTAGAAAGATGGGTGGATTCCAGAACTGACTTAGGACAAAGTGACAGAGAGACTAATCTCTATCCCAGATGGTTGTCTCTCCTGTTATTTAATACTTTACATACTGAATTGTCTGGTTTCTGGGAAGGAAGAAATTAGTTCTGAGGTTTGGGAGGGCTTTATAGAGACTGAAGATTATTGGAGAAAGTAATAAAATTGGTCTCAGGGAAATAATTTTTAGGGATATGATCTTGATTCTGTTGACTGAGGATGGAGTTTATTGATTTATTTTTGTGTTCATGGTTTTAAAATAAGGGCGTACATGGTATGGTACATCCAGGTAAATGAGAAAACCATTTTCAGTTTTAGTCAGGAACCCTCAAATGAAAAAGTTGTGTGGGGCATGTGTGCAGACTGGCGAATAATATTAAAGTATATCTCGAAGAAATGTGGTGTTAGGTTGTGGACTGTATTCATTTGGCACAGGATAAGGTGCTGTGAAAGACTTTTGTGGACATGGTAATAAATTTTTACATTCTGTACCTCTGGAGAAGTTCTTGACAGGTTCAGTAAATATCAAGTTTCTAGGTGAACTCTTTGTACCATGCAGTTGGTTAAGTCTCAAGGAAAATGACTGCTAGGAAGATAGAGGTGTAGCTGGAAGGGTAATATTAAACTGGATCATATAACAGTGAGGTGTAAAGAGGTAGGCAAGATTGAACTAGCTCAGGAAAGGAGTCCAGTGTTGGGGTTTGTAAACTTGGTAATGTAACTAACATAAAAGCTTAAGTTTCTTGAACAGATCAGTAACTGTGAACATTTCAAGAAATACTGTGTACCATCCAGTAGTGAATAGTGTACTGAGACTTTGTTCTGTACATGTGTAAGAAACAGTGGGGACTGATAATATGTTGTTATTCCTCAGTTTAAGGAATTCCTGTTTGAGATGAGTGATGATCCATTTGAGGTACGGCTTCGAGACAATTATGAGTTGCTGGAAGATGAATATAAGGAGAGTTTGAAAAGACAGAAAATGCTAGATGTGAAGGTTGCTGAACTATGTAAGGCACATCTTCTGCTACCAGCAGGAAAAGTAGAAGAGTTGTATGCAAGTCTTAACAAGAGGAACACTGAGATCTACGTGCAGCGATCCAAGCAGATGTGTCGTGCAGCACCTGCCAGAACAAGACTGTTTGCATGGCTCATTAATGATGTTGAGATACTGTCACTGGCTGATCCATCTATTCATGGTGCAGAGAATGCAGTCAAGGTTATGATGGAAATAGATCCTGACAGGTTGGTATTATTCATACAAGTTGCAACCCAAAAGTTTTTAGACGAGTTGTTTTAAAAGAGTACAGTGCGTTACATCTAGCGGCTGACACCGTAACTACGTAGTACTATGCTTCATGTAACACATCTCCAGGCTTCATTGGTTTTCATTTAGTGTGTGAGTACGAACTTGTTTTACAAGTGAAGATTTTTTGCCTTGTCATCGGCGTCATGGAGGAGCAGTGAGTGGCAATTAAATGTTGTGTTAAAGCCGGTAAAGGTGCTGTGGAAATGATCGAACTGATTAATAAGGCTTATGGTAGCACTGCCATGAGTCGTGCTAATGTGTATCGGTGGTATGCTCGCTTTCGAGACGGAAGGGAGGACATGAAGGATGATGCCAGAAGTGGTTGTGCTTCGTCTGCCAGAACAGATGAAAACATGGAATCTGTTTGTCGTCTGCTGACAGAAGACCTTCGTACCACTCACCAAGTGATTGCAGATCGTTTGAATATTGATAAGGAGACAGGTTGCCGGATTGTAACTGAAGACTTGGGAAAAATAAAGATCTGCGCGAGATTTGTTCCTCACACCTTGACTACAGAGCAGAAACAAGAACGCATTGTTTACTGCCAGGATCTTCTTTTAATGGGACAAGATGAATGTTTGTGGGAAAATATCATTACCGGTGACGAAACACGGTGTTTTGCATACTATCTGGCCACCAAACTACAGAGTGCAGAGTGGGTGGGGCAAAACTCTCCAAAACCAAAAAAACTGCGATTTAAAAAATCGCGAGTGAAGACGATGTTAATTGTTTTTTTCAATGCAGAAAGTGTAATTCATTGAGAGTTTGTCCCTGAAGGGCAGAAAGTAATGCAGAATTCTACATGGGTGTTTTTGGATCGGCTACTGAAGAGAATTCGACGAGTTAGAATGGCTGAATTCCAATCCAGTGAGTGGTTCCTTCTTCATGATAACGCGCCATCTCATAACACTGCAATTGTAAAGAAGTTTCTGGCGAACAGGAACGTTGCTGTTCTCCACCACCCACCTTACGTGCCAGATCTTGAACCTGTCAATTACTTTCTCTTCCCCAAGTTAAAATTTTCCCTAAAAGGGTGGCATTTTCAAACAGCGGAAGAAATTCAGTGTGCAGTGACAAGGGAGCTTAACAACATTTCAAAAACTGCTTTCCTGGAGGGCATGAAGAATTTGAAGGAACTTGCAGACAAATGTATTGATCAAGGAGGAATGTATTTTGAAGAATAAAAATAAATCATGTCCATATAAGTAATTATATGTGTTTTATAACAGTTGTCTAAAAACTTTTGGTTCTCACCTTGTATTCAGTAACACTGAACTCTTTTAGCAAATGTGGTTGTATCAGGGGTCTTCGGATTTTTAAAAAATGTAGGAGCCACTTCCAAATTCTAGGCATTAGAAGGGCATTATGAAGAAGTTCCATACAAAGGAATTACAGTATTGGAGTGATCTGTGAATCTGACTGGTATCGGGCACTTCCTGCTCAGTGGTTATGAAATGATATACCCTTCCCCGTGTAAGGAAGAAAACTCGAATTATACTGTTAGGCGTTACTGTACAAAGTTTGGTCACCTTGTACCCAAGTGTCCAGGATTTGTGCATCCCTAGGTTGTGTAACTATTCACTTATGTTAATAAGAGTTGTCAGTTTATATCTTAGTAGTTCATTGTGTTGTGTTGTGTTGTACATTACAGTTGATATGTCCTTACATATCCTGGTTATCATACCATGTGATGTTAGACATTTCAGATACAGCACTGAGGGTTATATTGTGCCAACCACATCTCAAGTACAGTATATTTGTTGCAGCCCATGGCCAGAGGAAGGCTTAGAATTCACAACCCTTTGGTGTCGTGCAGTGTGTGCAAGTTGCAAGGAATGGAAATTTCAGCTGAGAGACTTCCCACAACCTTTGCTGGACATCAGGGATTTACATATCTGGGGGAGACTTGTGGGAGCTGAACAAGAAGCTACACGGAGGGGTATGATACAGGGAACACAAGCAATTAAACTTACTGCTGATTTTATTTGTTACTGAGTGTTAAAACTGTGTGAGATAAAATAACCTGTTTTGCCACATGGGTTAGAAACTTGAATGTGGATTATGAGAGTATAAATAAGAGCAGACATAAAGATTTACCAGGTGTTAAGAGACTGAGAAGAAGGGATGAAATGGAAGCCAGTATTTCAAAGTGGAGCCAATAGAAGAGAAGTCTGTTAAATTAATGGTAGAGTATTATTGACATTTCCAGACGTGAACATAATATACTTGTTCCAGTAGTATGGTTGAAATCTTGACCACTTGGGAGTCAAGGACAAGGTGATGACACCAAGAAAGGAAAGAGTGGTGAGAGGACACACGAGAAGGATAGGGAAGAAATGAGAACACTTTAGTATAAAACAATTTTTTTCTTCTTTTTTTTTAACTATTTTGCTGTTTTTGGCACATTTGCGAGAGTCATAATAGCACCTATTAGGTTATTATGTCCATCTGCTTGTCTCTGTGCATGTATCAGCTTGGTTCCTGTTGGATTGAATTTTGGTGATATTTGATATTGCATACTTTTATGAACATATACTGAGAAAGTCTAAAACTGGGGTGAATTGGACAAAAATATTGGGCACTTTGCTGTAAGACCTGAATACATTTTATTGTTGCTGGTCACATTAAATTGCCATAAAAATGCTGAATTTCAGTGACCTTCTCTTAGGCTGTGAGGATACCGAAGGGGATGTAAACATTATGAAATGTTGTATCGCAACAAGTCCTAAAGACAATATGTTGTTGCATGTTCATGGCAGTGTTATGTTGTTGACAGCGACATGTGGTCTACAAAGTGAAGGATATGTTATTGAGTTTCCATGCAACAGTGTTTACTTCATTACTAAGAACTCATTGTTGTTGTTAACATATATTCAAGTGAAATGGTATTAGCCCAGTGTGAAGAGGAATAAACGTTACATGGGTGTGCCACAGTCTTTTGTTATGTGGACATTGCCTATCTTGTATACTATTATAACTAGAAATATGCAATTTGGCTTGAAAGTGGCACATGTGGGTATCTGCAATTAGCTTGAAATATTATAGTGATAAAACATCTAATGTTTCATATTTGGATGTTTTAGATTATTCCAATGCTTATATTGCATTAAATTTGTTATGTTGCAGAATTTTTTATAGTTTGTGAACTAAGTTTAAGTAAGTGTTCTTCTGTTCATTTGTTTGTTTTCTTCATGATTCCAGCAAGGCGTGGTGTTGTGATTGAGTTAGGTGAACCTTGGGGAGATGTCACTGTTGAGAGAAGTATGACTGCCCTCAAGTTCTACCATGATTTCAACTGTGACGTTGAACACTATAGTTACACATTTGGTCCATGCTGGGAGCCAGTTATAGCTCAGTGCAATCTGAGTAAGTGTAATGGTTATGACTGAGAATAGAAGTAACACAGGTATAAAGGTTAGGCCACATTGCAAATGTGTTGCTTGGAGTTGGTTGTCTGCAGGTGGTAGTGTGAATTTGAACAATAATGGAAACCTCATCTAGACAGTCACATTGTTAAATACATACTTTGGTTTGTCTAAACTCTGCTGTACCTGTTTCTGCTAGCAGAATACGTGTTAGTTAAAACTGCTCCCTAACCAGCAGATTATTACACTGATCAACGGTCAAAAACTAGCATTGATGAGATAAGTCTTTTATGGCTATTTTGTGGGTGCTGAACATGAATATGATATTAAGAATTGTTGTTTAGCTCTTGTTTTGAAGATACAGGAGGTTACGTTCATGTACAGTGTGTTCTGATTTCAAATTAGGGTTTGAGGCGTAAATGACAATCATGGGTGACTAATGCTGTGACTAGTGTACGTGATAAGGTCATCAATCACGGGTAACTAATGCTGTGACTAGCGTAAGGTCACATGATAAGGTCATTGCATCAGTCGCCAGACGGTGCCTCAGTTTCAGTCTGTACAAACACAGGTGTAGGACAGGATGTCTCGTTCTTGTGTGAACAGTGCGGACCTATTCTGTCACGTGTGTGGGGAAGTGACGTTAGCATCACAGAGTCATTCTTCAGGAGGAACTGGCTGCGGGAAACAAATGGCTGTCATCTTTTTTTGTCACTGTCTTGTGTTGCATTAGGTTTTGAGAAGATACTAGCACCATCACGGGATCCAAGTCCACCATTGCCATTCTGGGACAAAATTAGATTGCTTTTCCATGGGCGTCTCACTATGTATGTTCGCCAAATGACAATACTGCTGCATGCTTCTCTTGATCCTTACAATACAACTGAGGAAATGGAACTGACATGGAGCGAAGTAGCAATGGACTGGACCAATGGTAAGCAGTAAGGTTTCAATGAAGTCAGTGGCTGTTCTTACAGATGACATCTGTTGTGTTGATTCCTGATTTGTAATAATGATTGTGCAGCACGATGGGCAACAAGGTGAATAAAAAAATGAAGTTTTAAATGTCTCATCCAATCATGCTGACCATATTACATATAAAACTTTGATTGTGGTGATACTTGAAGTGGGCCTATTGGTGTAAAGTTTTTGTATGCTTATGTATTACAGTTGTTAAAATTCACAGCATCTGTGATACCGTTCGCAGCCTCAGCTGATGGCAGAGCTTACATGTTCAAATTATTTAGTCAGTTTTCAGATTAGTTTCAGCAATGCGACTGGCAAAACTGTTGACTGGTATATGTAATTGATCACAGCTAGTCTGCATTGTCATTATTGAGGCTTCCTTTATGACTGGATGCTATAAATATCTTGTTTGGAACCTGCTTAATAGTACCTTGTAAATTATGATTTGCCTTTAAAAAAGTTTAAACTGTAAACTGAAAGCACAGAGGACAAAGATTAAGAAGAAATTGGAACTAATGTTCTTGAGGGTAGTGTACAAAATACAGCTAGTTGAAGTTAAAGATAAATTAAAACTGACATAAGAAAGAAACTTAAAAAATTAGGAAACCAAATTAAACAGAGAAGGTCTTACTTTTGTAGCAACTAGAGGGTGATATAAATTGTGAAAGATTAATAGTGGTAGCTTAGAGGGGATATAGAAAATAGGTGATTATCTTGGAAAAAGAGTGTAATGAATGTAGAAAATGGCATATAGAAAGTGAGATTGATCACACACCAGGTTTTGAAACTTTTCATTAAAAATGGAAAAGAAAGTGCAAAATTGTAAGCCAGAAGAACATAAGTGGTTTTTCATAGCTCCATGAAGATTTGTGGAGCTGTAGCAGTGTGGCTAAGAAGAACAAGAAGCAGATGAAATGAGCATAAATGATGATAGAATGTAATAATGCTTGAAAATTAAGAGAAGCTTAAAAAAAAAACTAACAAAGTTACAGAAGAGACAATATAAATTAAGAACTCTTTTAATGTACTGGACGAACGAAAAGTGTACGACCAGACGAACAGAAGGTGAATCTGCAGTACAATACAATACAATACAAAAAAAATTATATGAACATGGGCCTTTTGAAGCATGGTTCCACACTTATAGTCTACTGAAGATTAAAGAAAACGTGCAAAGTATCAACCTTGAGTTTCCATACAGGCATTGCAGGAGACAGACTTCTGGGGCACTATATTCTTCCACTGTATCCAACTGGGGCTGTTTATCATGATTTGCTTTGAAACATCCTCCCAGAGCTGTTGGAAGATGTGGATGTGGAGACTAGGATTTGTTTGTAGTTATGCATGATGGTGTTCCACCACATTTTCTTCTTGCCTACAGGGAATACTTGATCATGTTTCTGGAACAGTGAATGGGATGAGGTGGACCACCAGCATGGCTTGCTCGTCTGCATGTTTAAGTCCCTTAGATTTTTGTCTCTGAGTTCATTTAAAGTCTACTGTTTGTACTAAAGAAGTCAGTGGTGACTAGGACTTGCAGCAATGAAGCAGAGTGGATTGGAGATGATTCCTATGACACCTGGAATTTTTCAGCACACAGGCAGTCACTGTTCAGACGTGCAACCTCCTACATTGAGACTTAAGGTGGACACTTCTGGTCATTTTCTTTAATCTTCAGGAGGACATAACTCAGAAACCACCCTTCAGAAGGCCCATGTTCACAGAACTATTTTTCTTGTATTGTGTTTTAGGTTCTCAGTCTGTAGGTATGGCTGTGCATTTTTCATGCATCCTGTATATCAGGAGGATATAAGTTAAAACATGAACATTTTGAAATGAAGTGTATGTAAACAGAAATAGAATATTGATTCTCTTCTTCAGAGCAAGAGATAAAGTAGATTTGAAAAGAACTGTTACCGAATACATGTATAGAATGCATGCCACAGAAGACATTTGAGGTTTCGAATTGTCACCATGTTTGTAATTGTTAGTTGTGATTGTTCATACGTAATGTGTCATTATGTTGATGAATATAGATTTTAACTTGCATAGTTCTATTTTCATTACTTGCTGCCCTCCAGTTGAAAGCTAAACAAAAATTTTTTATGACTCGTATTTTAATTTTTTATTTTATTCTACAAAAATGTGAATTTAACAAATATCTGTTATCTTGCAGCACTTCAGGGCTTTACTGTAAGTGGTGCCAGTGTCACCCCCACCTCATATTTTTTTGTGTCTACCATTTTGTTATTACTGACTATAGGAAGTCGAGAAATTATGGCATTGGAGTAGCCTGTAATGATGTAGTCAACTGGTTCAGCATAATAACCTTGTAAGCTGACCGATTTTCAATTCTAGGAAGGAAAGTGGGCTAAAACTGTATATTTACAGACTCACAGCAGCTTTTCATTGGCCACTGAACTGCTTTTTCACCTATGCTTTCTTTTTGCAACATGAAATCATGATGCCAGCCTCGCTTTGCATGCCTTGTCTCTGGAATGACTGAATAGATGTCATACTTTGGTATTGTGGAGTAGATGAAAAGTGGTCAAATCGATTTTGTTTTTCATGTGGTAGTCATCTGGCTTTTGACACCATGTGGGCCTGTAGTTTAACACCACTGTTTCAGAGGATCACTATACCTACATCTTCAGGGTGATGGAATTAAATGATTAGGATAAGAGGTGGGTCAGTTATGTATATGGGTTTTCAAGGAATATGGTCATTCAGAATCACAGAATGGGGAGAGGGAATAGAGCTGGGTCCAAGCAAATTAGAAGTATAGTTCTTTGTTCCTATACAATATGAGTACCCAAAAGACTGTTGTGTGAATGACACTTGTAGGAGTCTTGAAAATGTATATAATTCCTCTTGGATTTGTATCAGGGTGTATGTTGAAGGAAATAAAAGAAAACTCATTTCTGAATTCTTCATCTCTCATGCCATTTAGTGTGCTTGGCTTTGTGGCATTGCCTTATAATACATACATGAACATCAAAACCTCACAGAACGTGATCAGAAAGTGTATGTGCAACAGTGAAATATGCCTTGCCAATCTTGTTACTTACTGTTACTATTCTGGAATTGTGTTATGACCATGATCTCATATCAATATTCACCACTGCTATCATTCATTATGATGTGAGAAATTATATTAAAGATTCAAATTTTTTCTTATTGGTGACAGAATATGTGTTCTTTGATTTATACATGTGGCTTTCAATAGACTTTATTCTATTTTTCTAGCTAAGATTGTATTCAAAGGTGAGCTGAATGTTTATGTGAGAACAGCCTCGAAGTACGATGATTGCCGTCTTCTGCACTTACCAAATTTAAAGCTTACAATTAAACTGAACTGGATGTGTCTTGGTGATCCAAATGATCATCATAATGTGATGCCTTGTGCTCTGGACAAGTTGCCTGAATATTCCAGCAATCAGGTTTGATTTTCATTTTTAGTGATACTTAACATGGTTACTTATGGAAGTAAATATAATGTGTGATAACTTACTAGTACTTCTTAATTCACTTTCACATAAGCTTCAGCATAGGCTGTTAATTCCAAGGGTGACTCATTCTTTCTCATTTTTTCTCACCTTTGTACACTCATCAGATTTTGCATGATGTGAACAAAATCATTAATTAATCGTGAACACTGTCAGAAGTTTTATCACCATGTGTTAATTTCTGAGGCTGATTATGGCTGTCTTGACTGAGATTACCTATGGCAGGTGCATGGATGAATCATGGTTTGTTCATACTGTATGGACTGTGGGGGTTATTTGACATTACATGATTTGAGATAACAATTACATTCCATGAAGGTTACTTTCTCTGGGATGTGACACCATTTAAGCTATTAGAAGTTTACCAATTTTGTGGGAATCTGCAGCTTTTATGGTGTACCCTGCATTGTAGTCCAGTGATTTCCTAACCATTAATTATGGAATACAAATTAAACTTGTGGTCACCTCTTTTCTTTAATAATCTGAAGTTTCTCCCCAGCAGTGGTATAGAGTAATATCATGTCAGGTAATTAGAGGCTATGATGTGCGATAAATTTCCTTACAATCAATCAGATGTGGTATAAGACATCCAGTGTTTGATATTAAGTTTAAATGCTCTGAATTGTAATACAGGTACAGTACAAAACTGTCACTGTAACTATAAATATGTGATTTTATTGTCACAATGACCTGTTTATAATCACTCAATTATTAAAATGTTACAGAGCTTTAAAATTTTTTGGTGAAGATTTCAGTATTAACTGCTACTTGTTATCTGTTGTGAGTCTCATTAGAAAAGGAGTATGGATAATTGATGGAATAGTTCTGTTGTGTTATTCCCATTTGTGGCGTGCTCTTGTTTTTTTTGTCAGTGTTTCATTTTAAAAAATTGATAAAAAGTAGGCTGCACTTAACCAAACTCTTGTTTATCCTTTGTAATTAGATGAACTAATATGTGTGCATAAAACATAGAATATCTGTTATTGTGTCTGTGGGCTTTTCATGTCTTAAGGGTTATAAATTTTGAACTGTTTTACCTATAGCACATAACCAAAATTCTGATTGTAGTTACCACTTTCGCATGGAATACTTGGTGATGGTTATGGTATACAGCCTTCCTGTAGTGGTCATTGCTAATTTTAATCAAAATTCATTCCAGGAACATGATTCTTTCCGTTCTTTTCGGTCGCAAAATTTAAATGTAAGCATTGCATTGGAGACTAAGCCAGTGGCAAACCGAAACCCGTCAGAGTTTGATTGTCCTGTAGCTCTTCTGTATGGCAGTACGTTAAGGTAACATATTATAGCACCTCTCTATGTTGTTATGTTTAGGTAACAGTTGATAGTTGTGTATGGCACTATGTAAAGGTAACATTGTCCTGTAACTTCTCTGTATGGCAGTATGTTATTGTAACATTACATTACATCACTTCTGTATGTTATTTTGTTTAGGTAACATTGTCCTTTAGTTCTGTATGGCAGTATGTGAAGGTAACATTGTCCTACATGGCATTACATTAAGGTAATATTGTCCTGTAACCCTTCAGTATTGCATTACATTAAGGTAACATTGTCCTGTAACCCTTCGGTGTGCCATAATGTTAAGGTAACATTGTGCTGAGGCTCTTCTAAATGGCAGTACATAAAGTTAACATTTGCCTTTAGCTCTTGTGTGTGGCAGTACATTAAGATGGTCTCCTGTAGCTTATTGAAGTGTTTTATGATTTGCATAAGTGTGTCCAGGTCAGTGCCAAGATAGCTCCTTGAATTAGGTTTTGAACACTTCCTTCTACATTCTTTGCCATTCATAATTTACTGTCATCTCAATAATTTGATACTATATGTTATGAAGTACAGAGAGCATCATTAAATAAGCTACAAATAACAATTACAACTACAGCTTTGCATTTAATTTTTCTACAGTATAACACTATTGAGTGGTGAATAGTATTCAGCATTTTGTAGGACCTTACTTCCTCAGTTGTCAGACTGAAATCAGAGCTGGTAAAGTTGTTGCACAGGTAGTGAAAGTAAAATGTTTTTATGTAAAAGTAGACTGCATAACAAGTACAGTATCTTTGATTTATATTTAAATGTTAAATGGACCTTTCTTTTCCTAGGTGGTTTGAAAATTTGAAGCTGATTTTGTCAGGTGTGACTCGACCAACAAGACGTGGCGCAGTATTTCGAAACTTGCGGCCACGGAAGATTCAGTTAAGTCGCCATTATCGAAAAGTGCACCTTCTGTTGGGCCTACACAAGTTTCAGGTGTACTACTGGATGTCATTTGCCATGCAGAGAGGATTTGAACTTCTTGGTGGACGTATTTCTTCTTGTTCAGGTTAAGTACCAAAAATTGTTTCAGTAAAAAAAAAAGCACAATAAAAAAAGTCTGTCACAAAACCAATTCACTGTGCAAAGTTGCAGAATTAAGTCAAAAGTATGTGCTTTACATTGTGTGAAGAACACTTGTACTTTTCAGGTGTGTTCAAAATAAAAATTTGCAAAATAATGCAAAATTGTGCACCTAATGGGTGCACAGAATATGGAACTTATCAAAGTGCCTGTTAGCTTTATTGTGTCCCTCCTGCCACAGAGCTGTCCACATCGGACAATTTGAGATTCCTTGAATGAACTTTCATGGTATTTGGTATTGGGTACGTTTCAGAAATGTTTAAGCCTCTTCCAATTTGATTAAGGTAGACAACAGAACAGACATTTTTCAAGATCTACATTATCTGCACACATTTTGAGTATTGCTTGCTATATATACAGGGTGGCGCAAAAAGAACACATGTTTTTGAAATGGGTAGTAGTCGGGAGAGTGAGGGTCTTTCTTTCTTTGGGGTTACCTCTAATCAAAAGTCTACATTCAAAAACCTCATACAGTCGACGATCTGAAAGTTTCCATTCGTGAAGAAATTGCAACTGTGCCACAAGAAATGTTAGTAAATGTGATGCAGAACTTTGAGGAGAGGCTCCGGACATGTGTACGGCAAGAAGGATGCCATCTTTCCGATATAATTTTCCGTAATTGAGTAATCAATGTAAGTAATCAAAACTGCATTTATTACAGGTTGTTTTGGTGTTAACATTTTTTTTTATATTGAAAATAAAAAAGTTACAATTATTTGAAAAAAATGTGTTCTTTTTGCGCCACTGTGTATATGTATGAGTAGAAAATGTGTCAAACACTGTAGACAAAAATGAAACACTATGTTTTGTGCAACATGTTTTTTCCATGATTCATATGGTTGTTTAGGTAATTACACAAAACAGAGTAAATGTGTTGGACTTATGCTATTTAAAAGTTTGTAAACACTTAATAATCCAACAGTTGGCAGCTAGCATTCATTTTGTTGTAGGCTCAGTTGTAATAATCACAGTCGATTGTGACTGCATGTGAGCAAAAGCCAATCGTTATTGTACATAACATTCACTGTTTTAAAATGGAAACTCATTTTTGATTCAGGAAACAGTTTGTCAGGTTGTTGTGTATTCTTTGCAACACCTATGATGTAACAGTTGTATTGCGATTATACCACTATAATGGAAAATGAGAATGCCCTTGACTTGGAAGTAGTTTTGCTTTCCTGTGTGTGAGGTTTAACTCAACAGGATGATGACCAAGTAATGGTGCAGGCAATCAGTGTCTTCTTTGAAGTGACTGCGTGTATTTTAGTTATGAGAGGCACTACCTGGGAAAAAGATGCCATCAGATTTGTAGTGTCATAAAAATTTGTCACTAACTTTGCGATTTAAAATTGGAGTAGTGATACTGAAAGTTTGTGACTTTTGGGAACTGCAGCCTGTAAAATCTTACAGCTTTTGTGTACTTTTTATGGACTCTGATCTTCGTTTTTTTGCACCAAAAGTAAAAATATTTCAGTACTCACTCAGTTGTCCAATAGTGATGTCACTGCACTTGTCACTTTTGGTGAACCCTGATATTTTTTATTTCTCCAAATGTTTATGAACACTTAGTTTGGAGGGCTGGTTAAAGAAGCATTCACGACCTGTTTGACATTGCTCTTCTGAATGGACAAAGGAAAAAGTATTAAGATTCTGAGTCAGGAGTGCCTTTTGAATTTAAGTGACATAAGTTATGGCTGTTATGTACTTGCAGATTGGACATAGTATAAGAATTGTAGTATGTCTACATTTTAGTCAGAATGTGTATAGTCCCACCTGATGCTATTTTGAAAGTTGTGTGTGTGTGTGTGTGTGTGTGTGTGTATATATATATATATATATATATTACAGAGCACATCTTGACTCTGGTGCCAGTGGATGATGGACTGAAACACCGTCCACAAGCTGAGTGGTCTATCATGTACATGAACTGTGAGTTGAATGATGCTGAGATCTGGCTGAAAAGTGCACTGCAAGAGGAACCAGGCAAGGAGGTACTAAGGTTGTTGAGTTGGCTGTTTGTATCATTCACATTTTCCAACAATTTTCTTATGTTAGAAAGAACATGATACATCATACTTTATAAACTGAGGAGAACAGTAGTTTATATATGTAAAGGAATTTTGGGTAAAATTTAAGTACATTATGAGAAATACGACCAACAAGTGCATATACAGATACGTGAATTTTATTGTATCATAAACAGTCTAGTCTCTTACATGTTTCAACCACCTATTGTGGTCATCTTCAGGGAGGTATTCTTTGAAGTATGGATTACATAGAAGATCAAAATAATTTGATTAATGAGTGTATAAAATGTTAAAAGTTGGTCAATACATGTAGGAGGCTACACTGTTTTGGTAGTACAATAAATTTACATATCTGTGTATAAGCTTTTGGTCACATTTCTCATAACGAATCATCAACGCATGGTCATGAATCATTTAAAAACGAGTTAGTACATTCGTGAAATATTCACGTAAATAATTATGCCTGAAGCATGTACATATCACATGTTGTTATTTTGAATGTAAGATGTTATACATTAAGGACGGATTTTCCATTGAACAAAAGGAACTTAAAATGTGATGGATATGATTTTTAAAATTATATACGAAGAAAAGTAACTCTTGCTGTGTTAGTAGTACAGCTGCTGAGATTGACTACACTGTAGAATGTTACCATACTATATTGTCATTGTCCTGTTATAGTAAAGTCATTTGAGTTTAATCAGGCTGCTTGATAATGTTCTAAGATTAAAACAACTCTAGTGCCATTTAGAGTAAGTTATTGAAGTTCTTTTATAATTCAGATTGAATAGATTTCAGTGTATCAGAGACCGTGTCAGATGACAAAAAACTGAGATGCTGCAGTTACTGAAGATGTTAAAGATACCAAAGAATTGAACAATTTCTGTAAGCAGACATTACAGAAACTTTATTGGCGCCCTTTTTATATTGCATTGATGTTGAATGCCGTTAAGAAGTGTTAAATTTCATGTTTGTTTATATATTTAATAATCTGTAAATTGTGAAAGTTTGTAATTGTATCTGTTTGGACCAACAGCATGTGTCTCTGAGGCAACCTGTTGAGAAATGTTACTGTTTGAGTGTTGCCAAGGTGTCCTATGGCCGTGAAACAATTGTACCAAATCGTGGTGATCTTTTGAAGACTAGTGAGCGTGCAGGTGGCAGTCAAGACACCCCAACCCATCGACTTGTTGTGTATGATCTTAAGGGAGCCTGGACAAAAAGTAATAGAGATGTGGCATTTGCTCTTTTTGACACATTTATGAAGACAAAGGTAAACCAATATAGAGTTTCTGTTTATTAATTGATACTGAGTCAGTGTGAATATAAAACCCAGAAGATGACACAAAGAAGAATAAACACCTTGAAACTAAAAATTTCTGGGAGTTTGTTATGTATTTAAGTATACTTTCTGAACTTGTTATGTATTGCTGAATTCAATAATTGTTGTAAGTGATGAATTGGAAGTCCCTGTAAGAAGGTAGTATACCCAGCATTGTACGTTATAGACTCTGGAGGGGTTGCAAGTTGCGATAGATGGTCTTTATGATAATAAGTGAACCTCATAGCTTTCAAATACCAAACAGTAGTGCCCACCAGTTTACCACAAGATTTGGCACAATATGAAATGATGAGAGTGTACCTTTCGTTTACTGATTTAACACATTTCTGCATTAGTTTGATTTGGACTTAGAATTGTTTTCCAAATTGCAGTTGAGCCTGCCTTTCATATTGTTTAGACCTGTCTGTATGGGCTGGTAATATTGAAAAGGAAAATATTCAAAAGTATTCAGTATTCAGTTTTTGTACTCCACATCAAAGAAGTACAGGTTTGTTTGATTCTTCATCCTTAATCATAATCATGTAGTATCATTATCATGTTGATTTTTTTTAGTTGTGGAATGGTTATGCGTTACAAATTTGTCCTCTCAGGCTAAACTTTTGTACCAGTAATTTGACACCAATTTTCTAAGCTAAACATCTGCTGAAAATGTCATGAAAAGTGCGAACTTGTTCACACTTCCCTGTCTGTCTAGCAGTTCACATCCTAGATCAAAAAGACTGCACTCCCTCCTTTTACTTGTCCTCTGGACCTTGCTGCCTGTGACTTTCTCTTGTTCTCAAAAAGTGAGACTAAAGCTCCATAGAAAGAGATTTAATGAAGTTTTGGAGACAAGAAACGAGATGCATGTGTTCCGACAAGGAAGGGTAGGTGTACTGTCTCACTTTCAGCGCTGAAACCTTCCTATGTCTGCTTTGACTGGTGACATTGGAGCTTGCTGTCCTGCTTTACCCGTTACTCCTGTCATTATTTCTTTCTCATGCATGTTGGAAACCACTGCCAATTGGTAGTATTGCAGTATTATTTTGTTATTTGTATTGCGTTAGTTGTGTTAATGTTAGTATTGTTTCTGAATTTTAATCTTATTTCTAAAACTTCTAGAGCAGTGAATGTTGAAGCTCTTATCTGCTGCTATTCTTATGTGTCAGATTTGTAGTTGAAAAGTATGGCATTCTCTTCATTACGCCCAGTTTTAACCCTTTTTTAACTGTGTGTCATGCAACTAATGAATGTAAAAAATCTCTCTCTCAAGAGGTGATGTAGTTTCAACTAAGATGTTAATGGATTAGCTATAAAAATTACAGCTTTTTAAGAAGTGGCTGTTGTGCTGTCTTATGTTATAGCAATTAAAGAAGAACCTCTCAACAGAAGCATTAAAGGGATTTAGAGGGGAAACTTCATCCACACCACTTAAATCACGTGCACGTGCACCAGAAGGGACTGTAACTCCATCACCAGGCAATTCAATTCAGGTTGTATATGCACAACCGAATAGCATTATTATAAATATATTTTCATGATTTCTGTAGGTTGTCTGGTTGTGTAGGAGCCTGATAGGGAAATATTTTTATGCTTTATGTATGTTTCCTAACTTGTTCCATTACACAACCAAGATTTCATGTACACTTTGATTGTTCTGGTGAGAAGACACACAGACTGATTGGAGTAGGCATTCGTTGCTGACTGTGGTACTGAACACTGTCAGGTGCTTGCAGAAATTTGAGAGAGATTGTCAGGAAATGATTCAACACTGCAGAAGTTTCATTTGATGAAATTCAGTCTCACGTAGCTGAATGATATGCCAGTTATGGAACATTGTGAAGTTAAAAACGGCAACAGGTTTACAGTTTTGGAGAACTGTAATGATAATGAGCATATTGACAGAGCTTGGGAAATTATTAGAAATAATATCAAAATTTCTGCTGAAGAAAATATGTGGTAGGAATTGGAACATCAGAAACCATGGGTTGATGAATATTGTTCAGACTTTTTAGAGAGAAGTTAAAAAGCTACACTGCAGTGGTTACAGAATCCAGGATGGAATCCAAGATGTTAAAGTAGTGTACATTTGAGGAAGAGAAAGAGGGAATATCTAACAGGTAAAATTAATGAGTTTTTAAGCACACAGTAAGAACAAAAAAGTTAAAAACTTGTGTAGAAGCATAAATGAATTTAAGAAGAGTTATCAGCTTAGAACTAGTGTATTAAAGAATGAGAAGGGTGACATGCTTATATATTTGGACAGTATTTTGAATAGGTGGAGAAACCATGTCTGTCAGCTATTGCATGTACATGGAGGTAATTTGTTGGGCTAAAGTATGTGTAGATGAGCCATTAGAAAATATGAGCCTCATGCCTGTAGTGTTAGAGGTTGCTATTGTAAAGCTGAATTGGTATAAATCACCAGTCATTGATCAAATTCTAGTGGCAGTGATGCAAGTACAATGTGAATCTTTATGTTATGAGATCCAAGAACTTTATGCTGTTATTGTACTTATTTTTAAGAAAGGTGATAAAACTGGCTGTAGTAACTTATTGTCAGATACATACAGAAATTTATTGCATACTCTTCTCTAAATGTTATCTCTGTATGTGGTATGCAAAGGAGAGAAGAGGTGTTTAGTGGGAAAATGTGAAGGAACAATATTACTTTGAACACCTGGGCATAGATGGGAGGATGGTATGAAAATGGACTTTAAAGAAGTGGAATGAGAGAATATGAACTGGAAAATGTAATTGAATTTTCACCGTGTGGTGAAGGTTTATTACTGAGGTGAAGTGCTTTCTTTGGTCACTGTAAATACATGTAAGAGAGCTGCGGGTTTCAGAAACTGGCCCCTTTGGATAACAAGAAGTAGCTTTATTGAGCCCCACACAACAGCTATCTTTAATTTCTTTAGTCCAGAAAGTGGACAGTGCCCAAAGAAAACATTTCTGTTGTTTATTAGCGTGTTTGCTGATTATGTTCCTACCCACAGAACCCTGCAGCAGTGCAGGCTACACCCTCGCCTATGACAAAACTGCAGTCAGGTCATGCAGCAGCAATGCTCCAGCAGCTGATTGCTGAAGCTGATAACAAAGCATTGGTATTCAGTGATGACCTGTCTGTGCGAACCAGAGAACAGCACTTACAAGGTCTTGCAGCATGTCAGGAGGATGATGTTCAACATAAGAATTGGCTTAGTAAGTGTCAGGTAGCATCACATTTTCCATATGCATTGTTCTGGATTTTGCATATCAAATTGGTGGTGATGTTCATTTAGAGCAGACTGGTTGATAGCTGTTCACTAAATGGGCTGTTGTGTGCATTGATACATTATGTTTCTGGTATGTCGTATAGGGACATGTATGTACACGTGCTCTGTCCTGCCCTTCTAACTAGGGTACATGCTGCATATGACTGTACAGCAGAAAAACAGTCAGTCTTAAGATCAACACCTGCAGAGTTCAGGGACTGCCCTCGTGCTTTTTTGATGGATACAGTAGGTTCCAGGTGGAGTGGAAATTACAGTTGTCTGAGTGAAATGGTACATCAGTAAGAATTATTGGTATTTTGGGAATGAGTACATCCTTCACTTTTGCACAGCTAGTTAATCCTGCACAAAACGATGCCAATGATTAAACAAAAATCCGTGTTTATTGTATTAGTACCGTCAGTACACAACATATACAAAGACCAGATGTAGTAATACAACTGGGTTATATCTAGCAACATGTTTTGGCCGTTAAACGGCCATCCTCAGACCAACAAAGAATAGTATTGTTAAGGTACAGTCAAATTGTTTGTCCAGTGGGATCCCATTGTTTACATTAAAACTTGAAACATTATGCAGTTCCTAGTTATGATTAAAATATTTAACTGAATATTGTGAAGTTCTTAGTTATGATTAAGATATTTAACAGTATAATAAGATTTTTTAAAATTCCAAACGTTGTATGCAGGTCTCACGGGCTCACTGTATGAGGGGGGAGAACGTGTGTCATATCACAGTATGTGGGTGCTAACACTTCCTGTTCTTTATGTTTACTTAAGTTATACATTTATGTAGACGACATTTGTTCGATGTTGTATTCACCAAGCTAGATTAGTTCTGTAACTATGTTGTCGAGTTTGTTTATTGAGTGTGTTCATTGTCACAAACACCATGGTGGAACGCGCGTAGCGCAAGATACATGTGGCTTGATTAGAACTCACAGTTGTTGTAGTGGAGGTCATTGGAAGTAGTGCCAGTGCTATATGGTGTGCCACCCACGGGTTGGGCTTCGTTGTGTATCACCTGGCTGTAGTCTTTTAGTCACTGTTGGTGAACTCAGGATAGTTATTCGTTCCTATACTATGCCGGTGGTTATGGCTGTAGCCCGTTATTATCTGAAAGTTGGCATAATCAGGTGTGTCTCGTTCTGTATGTGTCCACTACTGGATACCGACTTGACAACATAGTTATTACAGAACTAATCTAGCTTGGTGAATTTAACATCAAACAAATGTCGTCGACATAAATGTATAACTGAAGTAAACATAAAGAACAGGAAGTGTTAGCACCCACATACTGATACGACACACGTTCTCCTCCCCTCATACAGTGAGCCCGTGAGACCCATATACAACATTGGGAATTTTAAAAAAATTTTATTATACTGTTAAATATTTTAATCATAACTAAGAACTTCATAATGCTTCAAGTTTTAATGTAAACAATGGGGTCCCATTGGACCAACAATTTGACTTTACCTTAACAATACTATTCTTTGTTGGCCTGAGGATGGCCGTTTAACAGCCGAAACATGTCGCCAGATATAACCCAGTTGTACTAATACATCTGGTCTTTGCATATGTTGTGTAGTGACGGTACTAATACAATAAATAGTTGATGATACACAATGGGATGGCCCCCTTCAAAAAAGAATCTGTTCTTGGTACAACAGAGAAGCACATTCTGCTGTCTTGTGTGCAGTACATGGACTGCCAACCACTGTAGTAATAAGAGAGCCCTTGATGCTGGTGGGTTAGTACCATGTGTACCATTTGCATAGGCTGTCCCAAAGAATCCATTGAAATCCAAGTCCCTGTGTAACATTGTGTGGCATACTTTTTTTTTTTTTATGTTATAAGTTGTTGATACCTAACCCAGCCCAAAAGCTGGAAGACTATCTCTTTTCAGTTCTGCATCACTGTATATTCAGTATATTCTGATTGCTCTCCTTACCTAGACACTGACTTCTCTATCTGCAATCTGAGGATCTGGTATGTCATGGGAACACAACCTTACCTATATCTTCTTCTAATTGTATTTTGCATGGTCATTCTGTTATTAGTTATTCGTGCTTTCTAAATATAAGATATAAGTTTTGCAGTGGTGGGTGTCCCATTTCCACCCAGTATATTTCAAACCTGCTGAATTATTGAATTCTGTTTTGTGACGTTGATTTAATGATGACATTTTCTTCATGACTTGCTATGTACTTCTCCTTTTTCTCCAATCTGTAATATCAATAGAATCAGCTTAAGCCTCAAGTTAATTTTTGTCTACTTCACATGAATTCTTTTATAAATGTGCTTAAGATGTTTCAATGAATTATGTATTTTATTTTTTTTAGTTGCCCTTGTGAACAGTCAAGTTCTTCTGAAAGGATGTGAGACCAAGGGCTATGTGATTCTGAGTGCAGCTAAATCAGAAATACTGCAACGTGTTCATCGTCCAGCATGGAAAAATAGGACATTGGTGTCAAAGACTACCTGGGTGGGGTCACTTGAATGCATGCAGTACTATGCCACTGTCAGTGCAGGAGAGAATGACTCTTTAGACGGTGAGTTGAAATTTTTTGTGGTTACAGCTGCCACATTAAACTGTCAGAAAACTGGGAGGGAAAACAAAACAACTTTCATCCTTCTGTTTCTGATTTTGAGAGTTATGGTGGTGTTTGAGCAATTATGTGCATTTGTTAAAGATCTTATCTTGGCAGTAGAAATATAACTGTAGACTAGCAATCAAAACAGTTGGTTCTTGCGGTAAACCAGCCCACCCAGCCTCTCTCAGGGCCATCTCATGCCCATTTACCAAACCTTTTTGAATAGCACTGTTAAAAAATGTATTTAAAAATGTGCTTGTCACTTAAGAATTGTTGCAGAATCCACACTCCATTGTGCCTTGCCAGTAGAAAACAGGAAAAACAAATTTTTACGATTAAAAAAATTATGTTGAGACAGAATTCTAGAAGTTATAATTTTGGGATGGTGATAAGAGACACATTCAACCCCATGTACTCCACATAATTTTGTAAAACATTCATATTAATTGCAAGCAGCTTAATAGCCAGTATTCTTACCCTTATGAAATACAGAGAACATCATGTGGCTGACTGTGGAGAATATTCAAGAGAAAGACTCAACAGTTATTGCCGATTTACCAGACTTACCACATCTTGTAGGCAGTGGGCAGTCTGTTGGAGGTGTTGTTAGTGAGACAGTAGGTGCTAGCAGCAGCGTTGGCGAAAATCCTCCTATACAGGTAGGTAAACAGTTCTGGGCCTTGTAAATGACATTCGCCTGTGGCTTTCTGCATTTGGTGCCTGCCTCTTTGCTTCTTTTTCAGTAATTTTTCTTGAGGGAATTTGAGCTCAAAAGAGAGGTATGTGATGATGGAAATTGCTGTGTTCTAGATTCATTACTAACTGAGGACATCTGCATGTGGTGCTTGACTATATGAATATGGGTAAAGTTACAGTCAAACACAACTTGTAATGTTTATACTGCTAAGGAGTTTTACATAGCTTGTCTCAACAACAACAACAACAACAACAACAACTCCTTAGCAATATAACATTAAAAGTTGTGTTTGACTATAAATTTACCTATATTCGTGTTCCTATACAACACAACGGGGATGGCTCACCTGAAAGCATGACTGTATGTTGTATGCCATCTTGATTCAATTAACACTTATTTTTGTTTGTTTTCAGTATGCATTTATATTACTGCTTTATGAAGCTGTCATCAGTGCCTCCGTTATATAATATTGTTCTTTGTTCTGGCTGTAGTGATACAATTTATTTACTTATTGTTGTGTAAAAGCTTTGTTTTTCTTTTATATATGAGTTTATGCCATTTAAAATCATACAATATTTTTAACTTTTATTTTGCTGTATATAATTTACTTTTATTTAGTACCACTTACTAATATATATCTAACATTTATTAACTTTTTTTATATATATTTATTTTGTGATGGCCTGGTACTGTTACATTGGTATGATTACTGTTGCTTTATATGTGGATTTTGTGACTAATTGTGTGTTGGTTTTATTACATTGTATTTATTTTTATATACTGTTCGTGTTTGCATGGTTCCTTTTAATTTTTTCAGTTCTAATTTAAGTTCACATGTAACCTTCAGCATTTTAAAATTTGTTTATCCTGCTAATTAATTTAATTTTATCAATAGTGTTCATAATTTACTGGGCAATAAATGCAGTGACTCATTTAGTCAGCACATTTCTGGTCATCTTCAGGGAAGTTCAGTTGTCAAAATTAAGAAGTGTGTGAACATGCATGTCACAGCACCTTGCAGTCCCAGGTTTTTATCATGTCTGTAGATATTGAGAAGTAAAGTATAATTAAAAACTTATTTGACTTTTAAAATTTGTATCTAAATCTTGCTAATATTGGTAAAATCTTAGCAACATTTTTGTTTCCAAAAGATATATCCTGCTTACGTTGATTGGTACTGAACAACATTATTCATTGTTTTTGTATGTTCTTATTGTTTGTAATACATCTGGGTATTATCTGTATGTTGTGTATAGTCTTTTCTTTACTATGAAGTTGTGTGTTGGATGTATCCTGTTGTGTATGTGCTGGTCTTGTTTTCGGCTCTGTATTTTTGTATTCCGATGTTACATATGCTGTGCAAAGTGTATTACAGTCATAAATCTGAGTTGTAGAACTCCTGTTATGAGCCCGTTAAATTTATAGTGTGTTATATATGCTGAAGCCTTTGCTTCATGCCCAAAAATTGCCAAGATGTTTGCCCAAATGGTAAACACCATGACTAAATCAAATACTGCTTCTATGTAGGGTTCTGACAGTTTCATGACCAGTAGAAGTTTCAAAGCCTTTGCAATTACAAGAATGCCAAAACAGTCCCCAGTGAAACTTACCAAGTGTCACTTCTCCAGTTGGTCCCCTAGCTGTGTGGATGGTGAAAGATAAGTTCCGAACTGAACACATAGTGACCGTATTGACACCTTGTAGCTCACAGACAATGTGAAGACTAGAACAGGATTTAGGAAGTGTAACAAGCCCAAGTAGATGCATCCCATACCATACTCCTTAACATTCTTCGTTGGAATGCCAATGGATTTTGCCCTTGCTACTCATAAATTGACCGTAGTCAGAGGATGTATTCTCTGGCTTCTACCTGTCAGTAGGAGGTGCTCCTTCATTGTGTGCATACTGCTTTCCTGTAGAGGTTATGCTTTGTACTGGAATGACAATCGTGCTGGTGACAGGGCAAATGGTGGAATGGTAAGTCTTGTAGAAAACACTTGTAAGGTTCAGCTGTAAGCTGATATATACACTGTTGCACACTGTAGCTGTGTGGTTGTTCTTAGCCATCTCATGTTCACTCTCTGCTTTGTAAACTAATCCAGTGTTCATTATGCAGCTGCAGCGTATAGTGTCACGATGCAAGTGTGAGTTCTTTTATGCTGGTTATGGGGAGAGCAGTATTGATCCCAGTACTCTGGATGAAGTACCACCTCCCCTGAGTGATGAAGGAGGTCCATGGGAAAAGAGAGAGAGGGCAGTAGATGCATTCACATTAATGCACCATGACTTGGATGTATGCACCAACTCCCTGCAGGTACTTCACTTCAATTATTACATGTTACATGATCTTGTGTGCCATTTACTTACGCTTCGTGGCTGCTATTTGAGCTCTAAAATTGATACTTAATCAGCTCTTAAAGAAATTTCTGTTTGGTATATAACTCAGACCTCCATAATAACCTCTATTGTTACATGAGGCGTTGTCCTCTCACATTTCAGTTCAGTCCTTATCCATACAAACTATTCTTGTGACATACATTTTAATCTTTTCCTGTTCTTGTGTTTGTTCTTTCAAGTTACTTCTTTGTGTGCGACATACAAGTAAGAAATTTCTTTATTTTTGTATTTATCTGACATGTGCCACATGTCCTGGTACATCTCATGCTCCCTGATTTATGCAGCCTATAAAAAAACAGATTGAGAATGAAAATCGTGAAATTGTCCAGGTTTTTCATGCCCAGAGTGTCGCTTTCTGCTTGTGATCTTCAGTAATACACTTGGATATTCACACGTAATGATGAGAGCACATTAGTGCACCTCTGTACCCCTTACAAGCGATATCCAGTTTTTCTGCAGAGCACTCTCTTGATGACATCAGAGCATGTTCCTGTTCAAATTTCTCACTGATTTTTCACCATTTTGCTAAAATGATACTGTATGTCACTATTGTCCGGTCTGCTGCAAGCCATGAACTCAAACCTTTGTTGAGTGAAAGTGTACACCACTTTTCCTGTGATATGTATTTCATATTGGCCAAACAGGAATACATTTTCCTGTTATGTCATGATGTGATTAATAGGTTTTTTTATATCTAAGAACAGAAGTGTTGTTCATGTTGTGTGCTTGTAATGCTTCTGTTGCCTTTCAACAACATGAGAGATTTATAGGCAATCTTTGTTTAAAGTTGCCCTGAAGAATGTTATTTTGCTTTAATAATGACAAATGTTAGTGATGAAAGGTTTTGTGAATGCTGTGTGAGCTTGGATTAATGTTGTTTATCTGTTACTCTAAATTCTTGTGGGGTTCTATGTTTCATTCGGTGTTGACAATTTTTGTGACTCTAACCTTCGCGGTAGATGAGGACACAACCTATTGTTAATGGAATAGTTCAGGTCTGAGGAGTGGTTTCGCTTACCAACACCCTGAAGAGCTTTGAAAAGTCTTGAAATATTTACTGTTGCCTCCAGGCATCTGTTTTTACTCTGTTGTTTCACAAATTGTTAACCAATTGAGATGAATAGCAGGACCACTTGGAGGACACTGTCACCTGCGAGGTTATGTGCTTAGTGAATTACTCAGTTTCTGCATCTGTTGGCACAAAAGGCAATTCTAGGAGGCATTAGTAAAGGCTTACTACGTACAGTCTATTCTAAACATTGTGGCATGTCTGTAGTCACTTTCGAAGTAAAGTGTGATATAAGCATGGAAGTAAACAAATTAAATGTGATGGAACATGCATGGGCATGCCTGTGAAAAGGCAGATTATTCCCAAACTTTATACTTGGGTAGATGGATTCATTCCAAACAATTCAGATTTGATTTGAAATTTTTAGCTTAAAAATGTGTTAAATACAGCTTATATGACCAGCTGCAGAACAGAATATTTAATTGGAAGACTACCCTGAGTCCTAAAAAACAAGACTTAAAGAATCATATGATCAAGGTTAAGGATGTTAGATGGCTGGTTTTTGAGAACTGATGAGATTATAATCTTTAACTATGAACATCAGAATCTGATACAGAATTTAATGATGGTGAAACATAATAGTATTCTGTTTCTAGTATGCAATGATATTGGACATAGTGAACAATTTGCTACTATATGTTGAACCACGTCGCAAGGAAGCTTCTGAGCGACTGCAAAGAATGAGATTCCAGTTGCAGCTGCACAGCGTGGAAGACCAGCGAAGACCCATTCAACAAATGCAGACCCAAGTCAGGTGCATAGCATTGCTCTTTTCATGATTACTGATTAAATAATAATTTTGAGTGTGGTGGTTTTACTGTTAATATCTGTCTCTTTTAGCCAAGACACTGGAGGTTGTGGTATTACAATTTCAGCTATAAAAACTTGTGTCTAAACGTGGAAGTGCAATATTGACAGAAGATTTTGTGTGTTAAACACCTTGTTGTATATAGTATTGGTTCTGATCCATGGAGGAGGCCCCTAACTCTTATTACTGAAGTTATGCCATCTCAAGCAGATTGATGTAAGTGCTTTGCATGTGACTGAAGATACAGTTACCTGACAGTGATGGTCAAGGGAATGGGCAGTAAAGTAGTAATCCTATTCCAATATAAATACAGCCTTTACATTGTGGGTGGCTGAGTCATTCAAGGTAAATAATTAAATCTTCTCTTGGCACAGTGCATGGATGATGGATAAATTGGATTTCAGTATAAACAAAGTTCCTGATCCAAGACTGACAACTAGGAATATTTCTGATGACAGCAGAGTAACAAAATTAGTCAAATATTCAGACGTAGACCACTGTGAAGGCGGGGCAAATAATGAAGTTGTTGACTGTTTTGAATACTCATCAACCTGTAGCAGCACTGAAGAAGATATAATTGCACTTTGTTTGTAACAACGAAGAGGGCAACAGAGGGCATTTGATGTTGCAAAGCAATTTTCTGTAATAACAAATAATTGGAAAGAAGAAAAAGTAACAGCAAACACACCTTAATTTTCAGGGTTGCCAAAAATAATTCAGGCTTACATCTCATCAAGATAGTTCACCAAGAGATACATAATTTCCAAGAGGATGAAATTCCATAACTTGGAACATCCATAATGTGAGGGTAGCCTTTTAAAGTAGACATGTCCAAACAGCTGATTGGGTCATCCACCCAATCCACAGGTTTTATGCTGCTGTCCATTTCTGAACATGATTCAGCTCAACAGGTTCCCTCACAGACTAGGGATGACATGTTGCAGAACTGCTTCAAAAGGTCATGTTTCTGTAATTGTTCTATGGCCAGTGTTAAACATTTAGACACAGACTACAGTTCCTCAACTGTTGTTTATATTGATATTGATATTTATTTATATTCCAAAAATCCAGAAATGGTTACTACCTTTGGATACAGAACATGTCATAAGTCAGTCTATGAAGGCTCCATGTAAACATGGAGCTAGCCATAAAACAAAACATGCATATATAAGAACTAGCCCAATATACAAATTCGTTAACGTAATATACAAGTCCACTTTTGTTTGAAGATAGGTACAGTTAAAACACAAGAAAGATAATATAGGATCAGTAAAACATCAGTATGTTACTAGATTGTCATTAAAAATTGTGAACATTATATTTATACAAATGGTACAATTTAATAGAATTCATTATTGTTTTCTGTTCTCTTTTCATAGTGATAGATATAACTCTGTAAAAAAAAAAATTCTGTATTATTTACCAGTGACATACTGTCTGTTAAAATATTCATCCAGAGTATAAACAGGAGTGTGAATACAAGAAATGTTTAATGCAATTTTAAATTTCTTAGGATTATCTGAAAGATCCTCAATTTCAGTAGGAAATGTATTAAAAATTTTGATTCCCGAATAATAAACTCCTTTTTGCAAAATGGTCAAATTTGCCTGCGGCAGATGAAAATTATTTCTTTGTCTGGTAAGTATATTGTAATTATCTGCATTAATTTTGAAGTTGTTTTTATTATGAACTACAGTCTAGTAGCATGATGGAGATTTGCAGCCATATTTACAGCAACATTAGCACATGTTTTGCAGGATCCAGTCATGAACTTCTAGAATTATGCAAGCTGTTTTCCCCAAAGCATTCAGCAAAAAACTAAGAGAAATGTGTTTTTACGAAGCAGTTTATATAGCACTTTACCCTATCCAGTTCACATAATTTCAGGGGGCTGATTGGCAGCTGCATTGAAGTCACTGAAACATGATATGAAACATGTAGTGGCAACAGTAGTGCAGTTCATAAGCATACCAACAGATGTGTCATGTGTTTCAAGTGGTTCACACATGATAACTATTTATTCTGCCTTTGGTGTGGATTTTTTTTTTTGAGTGATTTGACACTCTGTACCAATCTGCTGTTTTTCTGACATATAATTCTTCTTGCCCATTATGGTTTTATGCTATTCATTGGCTGCAATTTGTAATGGAATTCAGACTACTTTTCTTACTGCCATATTTTATCTCCCTGTTTATAGCATTCATAAGCTGGTCATTGTTTTGTTAGGAGATTCCAAATTTCAAATGCAGATATTTCATTTGTGCTTGGAATTTTATAGCCACAACCACACTTTTGCAGCATTTAAAAACAAAAATTGGCTTCCATCACTTTACTTGAGAATATGGCAGACAACTGACAGTTATGGTCTTGTGTAAATAAAGAAATATGTTGTATATTGTGGTAGTAAAATGTATGTGATTATGCAGTTTTGTTTGTGCTGGTTTATGGCTGGTGGAACACGTTATTTCTATTTATAGATATGTAGTATCAAAATTACGTCGCCTTGAGAAGAAAACTCATTTACTTCAGCGAACTCTTGCAGAGGATCCATTAAATGAAGAATTAATGATGGAGATGGATGATTTGGAGCAACAGGTCAGTAGACAGTTCCAATGTGGCAAAAGTAAGGTTTAGATCCTGCTAATTTCTTTCTTTTGGAACTACGAGTGCCCAGACTGGCAACCAAGGAAATTTGCACTGGATTTAGATATGCAAGTGCCATATGTACCCCTCACCCTTGATTTAAGCACTCTAAAAGTATTTTCTTTGTTAAATAAGTTTATCCTTTGCCTCATTTCCTTGTTCCAAACATGTTTTTCAGCAGTTTGTTCTCTTTGCTGAATCTGAATTGTCCACTTATTGTGAGAGCCCAAGTTTCATATCAGTACAAAACTTGAGATTTCTCCAGCACCCTAAAGTTGGTCTGTCAGGTGTAAGAGCTGGGTACTTGTATTGTCATTTTGAGACTGTGCAGTTAGTGGTGTTGTACTAGTAGGACCAAGAAATATGCACACAAATTACAAATGAAACTTACTCAGATAACAGCATACAGTAAAATACCTGTCATGACACATACATTTTAATTACATCCCTGCTTGGTGTGATTTGTCTGAAATATGAATTAATTCTCAGTACCCTTACTTTCTTTTCAGAATTTCTATATATATAAACACACACACACACACACACATGCCATTTGTATGTGGAGAAATATTTTCATTAGGTATGAGCTACTGCTTACAATCTTGAAGTTGGTACTTTGAGTCTGCACTATGACATGAGGTATGTTGAACTGCTGGGAAGCAATGGACTCAAAATTCCTGATATATGTAGGCTTCATTTGTGATCTTCTGTGATGGCTGCCATGCTCAGAGACATGATGGCAAACATTCACTGCATAAGGTGTGATGTCAACTTGCTTGGCTCTGTTTGGTATTTAAAAAAAAAAAAAAAAAAAAAAAAATTTTTTT
>Ga0123357_10000741_pt1 | contig 32769 bp, 25 predicted proteins | sample TergutEmb28metaG_FD_89873 | JGI IMG/M metagenome (GOLD analysis project Ga0123357, IMG submission 89873) | Embiratermes neotenicus P4 segment gut microbial communities from Petit-Saut dam, French Guiana - Emb289 P4 | ecosystem: Host-associated > Arthropoda: Insects > Digestive system > Gut ... | reverse complement strand
CCTCTTGATGAGGCCGCGGGAGATGCGGAGGAAGCGATCGGTCAAGAGGAAGGCGACGAGGACGAGTCCGACGAGCAGACCCCACCATAGTCCGGGTGCCCCCCACCCCGCGTGAAAGGCGAGAAAGAGGGCGAGCGGAAAACCGATGGTCCAGTGGGCGCCAAGGGTGGCGAGGAAGGGGTAGTGAATGTCGCCGGCGCCGCGCAGAGCGCCCGCGGCAACGACTTGCACACCGTCGAAGATTTCGAAAGCTGCGGCGATGCGCAGGAGCGTGACGCCGAGCGCTCGGATATGAACGTCATTCGTAAATAGGCTCATGAGAAAGTCCGGTATTGCAAGGAACACGATCCCGAACAGAGCCATGAACGTGGCGCCGACGCCGATGCCGATGAGACCGCTCTGTCGAGGTGAGCGACCTTCGCCAATCGCGTGACCCACGCGCACCGCGGTTGCACCGCTCACGCCGAGCACGCCCATGAACGCGAAGCTCGCGAGGCCCACGGCGATCGAGTGCGCGGATGCCGCGACTGCACCGAGCCGTCCCGCCAGAACGGCGACGAGCGAAAAGACGCCGATCTCGGCGAGGATCTGCAAGCTGATGGGCGTGCCGATGCGCACGACCTTGCGCAAGCGCGCGCCGTAAGGTGTTTTCGTGACTCCGCGGCTGTGCGGGCGCAAGCGCAACGCGGCGACGAGGACATACGATGCGAGCACGAAGCTCGCGATCGAACTCGCAATGCCCGCACCGAACGCGCCGAGCGGCGGTGTTCCGAGTCCGAGCGACCAAGTGCCGATGCCGAGCGATCCGCGCACGAGCACGTTGCACACGACGACGTTGACGACGTTCGCAGTCACGGCGGCGAGCAGGGCGGGCGCCGTGCGTCCGTGCGCTTGCAAGTACGTTTTCGCGGACAGAAAGAGCGCGAAGAAAAGCAGGCCCGGGACCTGCGCCACCAGAAACGCGCGCGCCGGTGCGATGAGCGCACGCTCGATGCCGAGCGGTTCGAGCAGCCACGTCGAGAGAATCGCGAGGATGCAGCCTGGCAGGCACACCGCGACACTGGCTCCAAGGCTCGCGGTGAAGGCCTCCCACGCCGTGCGCTCTTCGGAGGCGCCCACCGCTTGCGCGGCGAGAGGCTCGAGTGCCGCGGCTACGCCGATGCAGAGCGACGTGGAGACGAAGCCGATGGCGCGGCCGATCGACGCGCCGCCGAGCTCCGTCGACGAAACGTGACCAAGAATCGCGACGTCGACCAGGCCGAGGAGCATCTGGCCGAATTGCGCGAGCGAGATCGGCAGCGCGAGCCACAGGATGCGCCCAAGCTCACGGCGCACGCCGGGGTTCTGTGCGCGGGCCACGGGCGCGCCGGAAGGGACGGGCATGGGGCTCAAGGTCCGGCGTCTTTGCTCCCAGAGCTTGGCAACACGCCAATCGCAAACGCACCCATGCCATGTGGCAGCGTAGGCATCCGCTCTTCAACGCTGTCATGGCTGCTGTCGTCGTCGCTATCGTCGCTGTGGTAGCCGCGAACGAAGACGCTCGGCGAACTCGTGTAGTCGTAGGAGCCGGTCCCCGTTCGTGATCGCGCCAAATCTTCGATGCGGAGGTGAAACGCTTCGACATCGAGGCGAGACCTCGCGAGCTCCGGAGGCATGTCGAAGACCGCGATCTTCCACTCGCGATCGACATCGATCGTCAGCTTTGCCGTCAATGGATCTGCGTGATGATCAAGCAGCGTGATCGTTGTTGGCCCGGCGGACGCCCGCGTGCTCCGGATCGCGATCCGCCACTCGACCGGTCCGTCAGGTCCGTCAGGGGCCCTTGGCTCCTCGTAGCACGAGACGATCTGCCCTTCGAGTCCCAGCGCGGGCTCTGCGCGCGGCGCAACGGCGTAACTCGTACGCCAGCGCGCGGTCTTCGTGGTGCCGTCGCCAAAGACTTTGTCGTCCGAAAGACGTCCCGCGATGGGCGCGTTTGCTTCGAATCCTTTCGCGACCGGACCGACCATTGCCCGCGGCTCACCGCCCGCGTCGACGATGAAGACGGCAAGGCGCGGACCTTCTGCGCCCAGGTAAAGAACTCGCTCTACATCCGTGAGCGTGAGGTAGTCGGCGATGAAGGATGTTGCCTTGGTCGCGCCGCGCTCGCGATCTTCGAACATATCGAAGTACCAGCCGGTATACCTTGGCGGCTGTCCCGTGGCGAACCCGTCCATCGGAATGTTCTCCGAGACCATCGCGAGCCAGCGTCGCTCGGGTTCGCTGAGGATGCGGCCGCTCGTCTCGTTGTGCGCGATGCCGGCAAGCATGGCGAGCACACGCTCGAGACCGTTCCAACCACGTGCCTGCGCCTTCATCGTGCGTACCTGATTGAGGAGCCCATCGAACACCGCGGGTAACGGCTCAACGTACGCATCCGGGATCTCGCAGCCGACCATGCCGTAGGCCTGCGCCGCTAGCAGGACGAACGTGTGCCGGATCTGCCCGTACCCGACGAGGGCGGAGTTGAGCCGGTGATCGGCGTAGGCTTCGGTTTTCATGAACGACGGCACCACGCCTTGCGGCCGGGCCCCGAGTGCCAGGACCGATTGCAGCCAGAGGCCGTAGATGTCTTTCGATGCCGCCGCGTTCTTCTGCAGCTCCTTGCGTGCCGCTTTGAATTTGTCGGGCAAGCCTGGGAAGTCCTCGAAGTCGTCGATGAACGCGCGAGCGCGATCATGGCCAAGGATGTAACCAACGTCGGCCGCCGTGGGCCACTTGCGCTCCGGGACTTCGTCGTGGACCACGCGCGTGAGCGGCGCCACGTCCGGGACGATGCGCGGCCCCATCATCGTGAAGATCACCGGAAGATCAGGGGCATTCTCGGGCGTGAAGTGCGTGCGTGCGGTGCGCTTGAAACCCTCGCCGATCGCCGTTTTGAGCTTCGGCGCGGCCGACGCGTCCGTAGCTCTTATGCCGTTCGCTTTCGCCAGCGCGCGGAGCTTCGCTGGAGATACGTCCTCACGGCGCCCGGCAAAGGTTGAGTAGATCTCATCGAATGCGCGAAGCTCCGTCGACGCGCCCGAGCGTTCGATGAGCTCTGAGAGCGCGAGTGCGTCTTTCACCTCCCGCGGCGTCTCGCTTGGATCGATCTGCACGCTGCTGCTCCGCGATGAGCGCGAGACCAGATTCAGCTCCAGGCGTGAGAGCCACATCATCGCCATGAAGTAGTTCGATAAGGGCTCGTGCTCCGAGTCGTCCGTGTAGTGCCCGCGCGGCTCGAACTGCGAGAAGTCGATCATGCGCTCGCGACCGAAGAGAGCGACCGTTTCCAGTTCACGATTGGCGGTTGCCTTCTTGCGGAGCGCCCGGATCGTCGCGTCGCTCGCCGGGTTCTTCAGCGACGAGAGCGAGGACTGCGATTCGCGGGAGTCGTTGAACTTCGAATCCGCGAGAGTCGCCGCCACGCCGAGATAGATGTCGAGGTCTGCCCGGGTTTCGGCGTCCATCGTTGCCGCCGATGCGACAAGAGATGCACGAAGCTTCTTCAGGAGCGATGCGAGCGCAGGAACGAGGCGCTCTTGCTCGACGTACTCGAGTGCGAACTCGGTGCCGCGATAGACCGCGTGGAGGATCGGATCGACCCCGACGAAGAGCGGAAGCTGCTCCTGGAAGATTGTATGGAACGCACTCGCGTAATCGGTGAACGCGAGCCGATCGAGCACCACGAAGTGATTGTTCCGGAGCTTGTCGTGCTCCTCCGGCGTGAGGTGCAAGTGCGCATCGATGCGCTCGAGATACTTCGGGCTCGTCGTACCGTCCCACTCTGCCGACGTCGACGCCGCCATGCCTCGTTGCATCTGGCTCTCTCGCTCGGCGCGGGCGATGTCGTCATTGGTGACGTAGCACGCTGCTTGCGGATCAGGCGTCTTGGCAACGGCGTTGCAAAAATGGTCCTCGTCTTCGTTGCCGCATTGCGGATCGAGATCGGTGAACGGCTTTTTCCCGGGCAGGCTCGCAGCATGCGCGATGGGCGCCCGCGTGCAGATCTCGTCCTGTGATAGCGGGGGCCCTACATCGGCGGAGGGTGGAGGCGCTTCCCGAGGGACGACGCGGGCGTTGCTCGCATTGGTCGATCTCGCGAGCATCGTGTGGGAACACCCCCCAAATCCAAGCGCGCAGAGAACGACAATGGCAGCGAAGTGCCGGCGGATCGCCATCCTCGGGGTTTATCACGATCCACGATCTCTCTCAGAGGAAGGCGGCGCGTGAGCGGATCGAAACGCGCGGATGAGGCCGCTTGAATTGCGTACTTCCAACGGCGCGCAAATCGTCGTAAACCCCTTTGCCACGCATGCCCTCCTTCAAGCTTGACGGCAAGGACGTCCCCTTCGAGCCGGGTGAGACCATCATCAAGGCTGCCCATCGTCAGGGGACCGAAGTCCCGCATTATTGCTGGCATCCGGGTCTCAGTGCCCCCGCCAACTGCCGTATGTGTCTCGTCGAGATCAAGCCCGGACCGAACCAGCGCGCGATGATGCTCGACATCGTCGAGTGGGACGCAAAGGCCGGCGAGTACAAGCCCGCGCAGAAACCGAAGCTCCTGCCGGCCTGTCAAATGCCCGCAGTGGATGGCCAGGAAGTCCTGTCGGAATCGAGCAAGCACGTCGCCGAGGCGCGCGCGCACGTGCAAGAGTTCTTGCTTCTGAATCACCCGGTGGATTGCCCCATCTGCGATCAAGCCGGTGAGTGCAAACTGCAAGATTACTGGCTCGAATATCAAACGACTGGCAAGCGCATGCGCGACGAGCCGATCCACAAACCGAAGGCCGTCGTCTTCGGTCCCACGATCGTCTACGACGCCGAGCGCTGCGTGATGTGCACGCGCTGTATCCGCTTCATGGAAGAAGTGGCCAAGGATCCGGTTCTCGAGCTCCGAGAACGCGGCAACTTGAACGAAGTCACGGTGGCTCCGGGTCGCCAGCTCGACGGCCATTACACGTTCATGACCGAGAACGTCTGCCCCGTTGGTGCGCTCACGACGAAGGACTTTCGCTTCAAGGCGCGCGTCTGGTTCTTGCGCTCGGCCAAGAGCATCTGCCAAGGATGCGCAACGGGCTGCAACAGTTATCTGGATTACGACCCGCGCTCGAACAAGGTGTTTCGTTATCGACCGCGCGACAACGAAGCCGTCAACAAATACTGGATGTGCGACGAGGGCATGCTCTCCTATCACGCGGCTCATGAAGGTCGCGTGATCGACGCGCGCATCGGCCCGAAGAAGGTCTCGGTCGAGATGGCGATTGCGGAGGCGGGCAAGCGTCTCTCGAACGGCCCGAAAGAATCGATTGCCGTGGTGCTTTCGGCGCAGCACTCGCTCGAAGACAATCTCGCCATGCGCGAGATTGCAACGCTGCTCGGCACAGCGGCGCTTTACGTGAGCGGCGCGGGCGACGGCTACGCCGACGATATCCTCATCAACAAGGACAAGAATCCGAATACCACCGGCGTCAGGCAACTTGCACCACACGCGATGTCGTTCACGCGATTGCTCGACGACGTGCGCGCCGGCCTCGTCTCCCACGTGCTCGCTCTCGGCGGCATCTCGCCGACGAGTGATCCCGAAGACGCCACGGCACTCAGCATGCTCGGCACGTTGGTCGTCGTTGCTGCCCACAAGGGTGCACTCACGGACGCGGCGCACGTGGTCCTTCCAGCAACGTCGTGGACCGAGGCAGCGGGCACGTACGTGAACAAGCAAGGCATCCGCCAGATCGCCGACAAGGCGATCGAGCCGCAAGGCGCATCGCGTCCCGCGTGGGAGCACGCGCGTCTCGTGGGCCGCGCACTCGGACTCGAAGTAAATTTCGCGAAACTCAAAGATCTGCGCAGCATGCTCGTTGGTGCGAGCGTGCCGAACGGAAATGACGTGACGGCGAGTGCATCGATATGACAGCCACAGCTCTCATCTGGACCATCGTCAAAATCGCGGTGATGGTGGGCTTTCTCATCAACGTTGCCGGCATCCTCACTTGGTACGATCGGCGCGGTGGCGCGATGATGCAGGATCGCGTCGGCCCGAACCGCGCGTTTTTGGCAATTGGCAAATTCCGACTCCGCCTCGCAGGGCTTCTGCACACGGCAGCAGACGGCGTGAAGTTCTTCACGAAGGAAGACTTCCTGCCGCCGAACGCGGACAAGCTTCTTTTTGGCCTCGCGCCGATCTTGGCGTTCATGCCGGTCTTCGCGCTCATCGCGGTCATCCCGTTTGGCGACGCGATCAGCACCGACCTTCTTTGGAAGCACGTTTGCCTCAAGGAGGGCGGCGGTGGCGGGATGTTGCCGGTGAACGGCGTCTGCCAAGCCGGCTACACGATGCACACGATCTTTCCGGCAGCGCAGCGTCTCGGGGTCAGCATGGGCTCGCAGCCGGTCGATCTCGTGGTTGCACCGCTCAACGTGGGACTCCTTTTCGTCTTCGCCATGGCAGGGCAAGGGATCATTGGCGCTGCGATCGCCGGCTGGGCAAGCGACAACAAATTCTCGCTCATGGGCGCGCTTCGCGCCGCCAGCCAGATGGTCAGCTATGAAGTCACGATGGGGCTGACGCTCATCGGCGCCATGATGATCTACGGCACCATTCGCCTCGACGAGATGGTTCGTTGGCAAGGCGAAAATGCGTGGGGGATTTACGTTCAGCCGCTCGCCTTTTTTCTCTTTTTCGCGGCATTGATCGCCGAGAGCAAGCGCGTTCCCTTCGACCTCCCAGAGGCCGAGAGCGAGTTGGTCAGCGGATATTTCACCGAGTACTCCGGAATGAAGTTCGGCATGTTTTACTTTGCCGAGTACGCAGAAGTCGTCACGAGCTCGATGCTTCTCGTCACGATCTTTCTCGGTGGCTGGACGCTTCCTTTCTTGCACCGCGACGGCTTGACGCTGGCCTTCGGCGACGTGGTGCTGATCCAGCAGAAGATCCCGCACATCTGGATGATCATCCTTGGAGTGCTCACGTTCTTCGGAAAGACGCTGGTCCTCTGCTGGATCCAGGCGTTCATCCGTTGGAGTCTGCCGCGCTTCCGATACGACAGGCTCATGAAGCTTGGCTGGACCGTGCTCTTGCCGGCATCCCTCGCGAATATCTTCGTCACGGCCATTGTGTGGCTCGCGTTGCAACGCGGTGGCGAAACGGCGGCATCAGGACTCAGGGTGATTGCCGACATCACGCAAGGCATCACGGCTTTCGTGCTCACGGCGCTCGTCGTCTGGGGCGTGATTGGATTCGTTCGTACGCCGCGTCGTTCGACGGCCATCGTGGGTTCCAGTGCGACGTATGCAGCCGCTGCAGGTGGCACCAAAGAATTGCAGGTGATTTGATATCATGCCTCGCGCATTTCCAAAGAAGCCCCCGTCGTCCATCAACGCCGTCACTCTCCGCTACACGGAGAGGACGCCTGAGGTGCAGTCGTACTTGCCTGAGATTTTCAAGGGCATCGGCGCATCCATGCGTCACTTCTTCGCCAACACACGCGACATGATCCGCGGCACACGGCCCGATCCCGTGACCGAGCGTTGGGCCGATGGCGTGACGACCATTAGTTATCCGGAGCAGAAGCGCCCGTACCCGGATCGCTTCCGGGGTCTGCACCGTTTGACGACGCGCGAAGACGGAAGCCCGCGCTGCGTTGCATGTCTCTGCTGCTCGACCGCATGCCCTGCACAATGCATCTATATCGAAGCGGGCGAATATCCCGAAGGCGATAAGCGCCGCGGCTACGAGCGCTACCCGGTCAAATTCGTGATCGACGAGATACGCTGCATCTTCTGTGGCTTCTGCGTCGAGGCATGTCCGTGCGACGCCATCCGCATGGACACAGGCGTGCACGCTGCCCCGTACGACTCGCGCAATCAATTCATTTACACCAAGGATCTCTTGCTCGGTCTTGCCGCGCGTGACGGCAGTCACAAGACGGCGAACCCACGCCATGAGCCGGGCGATCCAACGCACCCGGGGCTAACACGAGAACACGCTCATCATTGAGACCGCCTTCGATTTGACGCGATCTCGTCGTTGGGGGCCTGCGGTGCGGTCCTCAAAGCCTTCAAGGCTGTTCCGGTCCGCTCCTCGGCCCCGCCTCGACCTCGCGTCAACTTGAAGGCGGTCTAAGAGTATGCTGACCAGCCTTCGATTCATCGTGGGCGTCGCGTTGTGCGCGCTCGTCGTTGGTGCCGGGTGCTCGAAGCGCTCCGAGCCGGAGCCATCGGCGAAGATCGTGACGTTGCCCGCGCCGAGCGCAGCAGACAGCGCGGTCGAGTCGCCGTCCGTGCGCGAAGGATGCGTGCGAACGGGGGCACTGGATCTCGCGGAGAAGGATGTAACATGCATTCTTTCGCATCCACCGAGCGAGATCGTGCACGATCTCGCTCGCGCGCTGGAGATCACGCTCGCAGCCGATCCTCCTGAGGTCCCGCAAGGCGGCACGACGCTCCTCCGGCTTGCGGTCGCGAATGGAACACGTCGCGAGATCCTCGTTCCGTTCGAGGTGGCGGCGCCAGGCAGTCTCGCGCATCCAGACTGGTCACGGCTTGCTGGAGGGCCCGAACTCCGAGGCGATCCGACAACCGGTTCGCGCATCGTGTTTCCGCTCGTCACGCTCGATACGCACGAACGATCCGTCGATGCGTTGCCCATGCTCGCTCCAAGCGCACTGCCTTCACCGGCTCGCATCGTGGCCGTGCGCGTGCCACCGGGCGGCAAACTCACACACGTCGTGTCTTTTTGGGCGATGCGCATTCCGGCGCCCGCGCCGGCGTACCGTGACAGCGCAGATCATCTCATCGTGCCCAAAACGTTTCCCGTGCCGCTCGTACCAGGCGAGTACATCGCGCGACTCGAAGTACCGATTGTCGGGTTACTGCCAATAGAGCGTCAGGTTTCTGCGAACGTGCGCGTGATCGATGCGCGCGATCAGTAAGAGCGAGTTCGCCAGCCTGCTGCGCGAAATCGATTCGCTTCGATGGCGCCTTCGGCGCTGCCCGGCCGCCTACGGCGGGACCTCAGGTGGGCGCTCGGGTGCCTGCGCACGTACGAAAAGTACGCTTTCGCGGGCTCCTCGCGCTCCGCCCTAGCCTCGATTCGCTCGCGACGGCTGGCGAACACGCTCTAAGTTTTCGCTAACGGTGCTCGCGCTCCGTCCTAGCTTCGATTCGCTCGCAACGGCTGGTAAACACGCTCTAATGAGTAACGTACGTTCGGTTGCCTCCGCTGCTGTTGCGACGCTCATCGTTGCAAGCCTTGGTGCTTGCCGCGGATCGCGCAATGCGCCCGCAGACGCGAGCGCCGACGCCGATGCTCATGTGAGTGCGACGACCGCGCCTGCGTCTTCGGCTGCGGCGAACTTGCCCCCCAAAGATCTGAATGTTCTCGTCGTCTCCATCGACAGTCTGCGCGCCGACATGCCGTGGGCCGGCTATCCGCGCGCCATTGCTCCACGTCTTACCGAGCTCGAAAAGAGAAGCGTGAGCTATACACGCGCCTACGCCGTCTCGTCGTACACGTCGATGAGCATCGGCGGCTTTCTGTCGGGCAGGCTACCGAGCGAGCTCAAACGAAGCGGTTACTTTTTTGGAACCTACCCCGAGTCGAATCTTTTTTTCCCTGAGCTTCTCCAAGAAAAAGGAATTCGCACCATCGGTGCTCACGCGCATACCTACTTCGGGACAGCCGGATTCAAGCAAGGTTTCGACCAGTGGGAGCTCGTGCCGAATCTCGTCTTCAACAGCGAGACAGACGTAAACGTCACGAGCCCGCAACACGAAGCGATCGCCGAGCGGCTCTTGTCCGATCCCGCGCTCGACTCGATGCGCTTTTTTGCATGGTTTCATTTTCTCGATCCACACGACCAGTACATGCCGCACGACAAAGACGGCATTGTCCCGTACGGGAAATCGCTGCGTGATCGCTACGACGCCGAGGTGACATTCACCGACCGCTGGCTCGGCAAACTCTTCGATTTCGTCGCGGAGAAACCTTGGTCCAAGCGCACGGTGATCGTCGTCACGAGCGATCACGGCGAGGCTTTCGGCGAACACGGACGCTACGCGCACGGATTCGAGGTGTGGGAAAACCTCGTGCGCGTCCCTCTCTTCGTGATCGCGCCTGGCGCCGCTGCGCGTCACATCGATACGCCGCGCAGCGCCATCGATCTCGCGCCCACAATCCTCGAGTTTTTTGGCGTGGCACCGGATCCAGGTTTCATGGGCAAGAGCCTCGTGCCCGAGATCTATGGCGCTGCCGCGGAGGATCGCGACGTTGTCGTGGATCTCCCCATGACGAGCAACAACGACAAGCGACGCGCGCTTATCGTGGGGAAGTGGAAAATCATCGCATTCGGAAAGACCGAGGCCCTCCAGCTCTTCGATCTCGAGGCCGATCCAAAAGAGAATTCGCCAATGACCAAAGGCGATGATTTCGACAGGATGGCGAAGCGCTATCGCGCGATGTCGAAGGCGGTACAACAAGTCGCACCTTATGCATGCGGAGAAGACTGCCTGAACGGCGCATACGCGAAAAAGAAGAATCCATAGTAGGTTGACGGTCATGCCCGTTATCCCCATTGCGTGTCTCTCCGACAACTACGCGTACTTGCTCGTGTGCCCCGAGACGAAGCAGGCAGCCATCGTGGATCCCGCGGAACCTGGCCCCGTGCTTCGCGCGCTCGCTCGTGAGACCGCGAGCGTTGCGGCCATCTTGTGCACGCATCACCACCACGATCATGTTGGAGGCAACCAAGAAGTTGCACTCACGCTCGGCGTCCTTCGCATCTACGGGCACGAGAGCGACAAGGGCCGCATTCCCAGCCAGACTCACGGCTTGAGGGACGGCGACACGTTCGAGATTGGCAAACTCAAAGTCTCGGTTCTGCATGTCCCAGGACACACGACGGGCGCAGTCGCGTACGTCGTGACGGGCGACGGCGATCCGGCAGTATTTACCGGTGATACGCTATTTGTCGCCGGCTGCGGCCGCTTGTTTGAATGCCAACCACCGGCGATGCAAGAGTCGCTGCAAAAGCTCGCACGGCTCGATGGGCGCACGCGCGTCTATTGCGGTCATGAGTACACGGAGTCAAACTTGAAGTTCGCTGCGCATGTCGAGCCACTGAACCACGCTATCACCGAGGCGCGGATACATACTGCGGCGTTACGCAAGAACGGCAAACCCACCGTTCCGTCCACGATCGAAAACGAACTTTGTTACAATCCGTTTTTGCGCACACACTCACCGGAAATCCGTTCATCACTCGGTATTCCGGTGAACGCTTCGTCCGAGGACGCGCTGGGTGCGATCCGCAAAGCAAAAGACAATTACCGGTGACCGCTTTCGATTTGACGCGATCTCATCGTTGGGGCCTGCGCTGCGGTCCTCAAAGCCAAAGCAGGCTATTCCGGTCCGCTGCTCGGCCCCGCCTCGACCTCGCGTCAACTTGAAAGCGGTCAGTTTTTGCGCACGAGGGCAAACCATGTGTCCATGGCCTTGCCCCTGTATGCGCGGCCAATTGACACATGTTGCGAAATCCCGCGCAGGTAGTCGACTGTGCCGCCATAAAGGAACGAGCGGAGGCCGGTGTTTGACTTGATGGCTGGCCAACTCGCGGGTTTGTGCTTGGGGAGCTTCGCGTAGTCGATCGCGAGCTCGCCTTCGTGCTCGCCGTCACCTTTGCGGACGACGAAGTAACCCGGACCCGTGGCAGCCGACATTGCCTGATGGTTGTAGCCGCCAATGGCAAAGTCTTCATTTTCGAGCTTCACGAAGCGCTTCTGGAAGTGATGAAAGATTGGCCGGCTGTTCTGCCCGTCGTGAATCACTTCGACGAGTGCCCCGGTATTCGCAGGGACGAGAAAGTCGAGATCGAGCGGTCTCTTGCCTTTGGCGGCCTCGAAGAGTTCAGCCTGATGGTGCTTCGTCCATGTACGGATCGCATGCACGCGACCTTCGTGACCAAGACCATCGAGGATTTCTGCGAGGCGCGTGAGATCGATGGGCTCCAAGAACACCGAGACATCCATGGCCAATCGGTAGCAGAGTTCAAATATTGAAGAGCGCATCTTTTTTGGTCGGTGATGGGTTCACGCGTAAGGACTATGCGCGCGATGCGAGGGTGCTCGCGCGCGCTCTCCTAGGGACGTATCTCGTCGTGCGCACGCCGCATGATCGGCGCGACGATGCTCTGCCGCCGGGTCACGGCGACAAGACGCGCGCCGTGCGCATCGTGGAAACCGAGGCGTATTGCGGGCCGAAGGATCGCGCTTCACATGCGCGCGCAGGTCTCACCAAGCGCACGCGGACGCTGTTTGGCGATCCAGGACATGCCTACGTGTATCTCATTTACGGCATGTACGATTGCTTCAATATCGTTTGCTTCGAAGAGGGAAGGGGTCATGCCGTGCTCGTTCGCGCGGGCGAGCCCGTGCTCGGGATCCCGAATGACGTTCGCGCGGACGGTCCTGGGCGGCTCACGCGCGCTCTCGGCATCACGCGCACACATGACGGCGTCGATCTCGCAGGCAACAGCGAGATCTTCGTGACACCACGCACGAAGAGGCCATGCATCGGCGTGTCCGCGCGCGTGGGTGTGGCGTATGCCGGCGAGATCGCCGAGGCACCGTGGCGCTTCTTCGACAAAGAGAGCGCGTTCGTGTCGCGCCCGCCGCGCAGATCGATCGGCCTCGGAAAATCTACGACGACCAGATGACGGCGCGCGCGACGACGTTCGGCGGGCCGGAGACGATGAGGCGCAGTGTTTCGCCCTTCGTTGCGCACACGGGGCCGCGCGGAGGAACGACGTCGTGAGTCGCGTGCGTGGCTTCACCACGCCGAGCGCCAGAGCCGTCTTCGAACCATGCACGTGCGGGTTCGTTCGAAGCGAACGCTGCGCGCAGACAGAGATCGTGATCGACAACGATCTCGGCTTTCTGCCCCGGCGTGAGATCGGCTCGCAATACTTCGCGCATGAGCGGAGCGACTGCAGGACCTTCGGACGCGAGCTCGTCGAGCGATATCGGTGGCGATGACGCTATGACCGCGGTCCCGGCATTCTTGTCCACGCTCTCGTTGCTTGGACGCAGTGGGCTTGGCGCGTGCGTCGGCGAACGACTGCACGCACCGAGCATGAGCGAACCACACAGGAGGAAGATCTTCACGCGGACGTGGCGGACTCGATCGCATCCATGCGGCAGGAGCCCTGGAACTCGACACCACGCTCGATGAAGAGCGACGGCGAGTGGATGTTGCCAATCACCTTGCCAGGTGTGTGGATCTCGAGAGCGGTGCTTGCGCGAATGTTGCCGTGAACGGCGCCGCCGCGAACGATGACCGTGGCAACATCGATCTCCGCGTGCACCTCGGCACCCTCGCCGATGATGAGCGTGTCGTCGCTCTTGATCTCCCCCTTGAACATTCCGTCGATGCGCACGCGACCCTCGAAGAAAAGCTTGCCTTCGAAGCGAGTGCCGCGACCGAGTAGCGCGGTGATTTCAGTAGCTGGGAGCGCGTCCATCGTGGCCGCACCGGTTAGCAGGCGCACCGGACCTTGGCAATTAAAGAGCCGCGTCTTTGTAGGCGCCCGTGCGGGCATGCTCTACTAGCGCCATGAGCTTCTCCGCTCGTAGCGTTTGCGCGCTCGCACTCGCATGGTTCGCGCCGGCCGCAGCACTGGCGCAAGCTTCCTCCCCTCCCGCATCGCCCGCTCCTCCACCGGGCGCGCCAGCCCCGGGCGCACCGAGCAACGCCCCGGAACCATCGGCAGACACGTCGCAAGATGCTGGCGCGGAAAAGAAGACGCCCGCAACTGGCTACTCGTACTCGAACAAACCAGCAAAAAAAGCGAGTCACGCTCCTCGATCGGTGCATCACGAATCCTCTGGACCAACAGCAACGTTTCCGGGCTTCGAACAACGTGGCGACGGGGGTTCACGGTTCTTCGTGCAACTCACGCAGTCGGTACCCGTCGAGGAGCGCAAAGCGCGGGGCACACTCACCTACGTTCTCAAAGGCGCGCACGTTCGCTTGTCGAACAACCTAAACTCGCTCGTCACGGTTCACTTCAACACCCCCGCCTCTCGCGCGCGCCTCGTTCCACGCGGCAAAGATTTGCTCTTCGTCGTCGATCTGCGTTCCGAGGTGACCCCAACGTGGAAGATGCAAGAGGGCCCCGATAAGACCGCGCAGCTTACGATCGATTTCCCAAAGGGCAACTTTCTCCCAGCAGACACGAAGTCGACGCGGTAGCCGCGCAACGATTTGGTTGCATGCGAGGCCGACTTCTGGGGGCCACTGTCGCTGCGCTGGTCGTGCCGTCTCAGGTTTTCGCGCAGACGTTGCCGGCAGCCAAGGACGAAGACAGCGCTCGTGACGTGTCGCTCGAAGGTGACGCTCTCGGATCGGCCTTTCGCACGCACGCCGAAGAAGTAGCTTTCGATCTTCGACTTCGCACCCTCGAACTGTCTGGCAACGTCCGTATCGACTCGGCACCGTTTCATCTTCGCGCCGATCGCCTCACGCTCGCGCGCACACGCTATGGCGTCGAGGTCGATGGCAAAGGGCAGCTCGCGTTCTGTCCGTGTCTCGGCACGCCTCTGCGTGTCGACTTCAATCACGCCATCGTCGCACCGGGTGATCTGGTTTTGTCGTCGCCAGTTCTGCGCATCTACGGCGTGCCCGTTTTCTATCTGCCGTACTTTTGGCTGCGGTCGGACGAAAAGTTGGGACTCTTGCCGCCGGACATCGCGTACCGCGGTGGCGATGGGCTTTTCGTTGGTGAGGGTGTGCACGTGCCGTGGGACCGCGGGGCGTACTCCGTCGATCTGCGCGGCGGCGTCTACGTGCTTTCGGGTTTCGCAGTCGACGCGTATTTGAGGACTCCGACGAGCACGACGAGGATCCGCTTCGACAGTCTCCCGCGTAGCTCGAACCCCACACCACTTGGCGTGGCGCCCGCGAGCACGACGAGAGGCGATGGGCTCCTCATCGATTCACGCGGCGCGATGAACGATGGAGAGGCCGGCATCGCGTGGGACGCAGATGTCTTGCGCGGAGCGCGCGGCGTCGCTTCGACGACGGAGCTCAACGCGGCCGCGAAACCGTGGGACCGTGCCAGCGCGGAGACGGCACTTCGCGCCGGACCACTCGTCGTGTCGACAGCGCTTGTCGGTGTCACGCGTCGAGGTGGATCGCTCTCTCTCGTAGATGCGTGGGGCCCGGTTGCGCGCGTGCGGTCGTCCGGCGCTCTCGCAACAGGCATCGCCTACGACGCGAGCGTGGAGGGTGGCGTGCTCGAGACAGTGGAGGGTGGCGTGCTCGAGACATCGGGGTCCGCACTTAGCTTCGCGCGTGCCGAAGCAGGAACTCTCGGCGCAACGTCGTTTGGACCGGTGGCCGCGTCGCTCTCCCTTCGCGGCGTGGTCGACGTAACCGCGGACAGCGACACGAGCGGCACCGATCGCGCGGGTGCAGCGCGCGCCCGATTCTCGCTGCCCTTGTCGCGAACGTTCGATGATGCGAGCGCGCCGAACGATCCGTGGATTCACCTCGTCGAGCCGTTTGCCGAAGCATCCATCCTTGGTGCGAAAGGCGACGGCATGCTCGGCATCGCTCCGGGGCAAGGGACTTCATCGGTCGTAGGTGTTGCGGGCGTTGCTGAAGCGGGCGTTGCGACGTCGCTCGGGCAGTGGGGGACACGCAAGGCGATTTCGATCCAAGCTGCGGCAGGTGCCGCATTCGGATCGGGCGTCGCTAGCTCGGGGGCGCGGCCGCTCGCGCGCGCGCGAGCGGCAGCAACATTGACGTGGGCGGGCGCCACGCTCGACGGCGCGTACGTTCTCGGTTCAGGCGATGCTTCGTCCAATCCCGATGCAGGCGCAGGCGCAGCGACCGTGGCACGACTTCGACTCGGTCTCGAGAACGGGGCGCGGATCCTCGGTAACCTTGCGACTCTGTCCGGTGTCGATCCGATCCTTGCGCGCGCGCTCGTCGATGCGCCGCTCGAACCGTCGGCAGGGTTTCTCACGCAACAAGGAACGACCGGAGGAGCAGCCATTGTCGTTCCGTGGTCACCCTTGCTGACAACGTCGGCAGCAGCAGACGCAGATGCAACACACGGCGAGATCGTGGATGTTCGAGGCGGCATCGAGCTGCGCGATCGATGCCGATGCATTACCCTCCGCGCGATGGCGGCCCATCGCATCGGCCGAAACGGTGTCGACGTGTGGATGGCGTTGGATTTCGCCACCACGAAGTAGGACCGCTTTCAAGCGCTCTAAGTTTGGCAGACGCCGTAGGTGGGGTCCTTGAAGAGCGCGCTCGTCTTGCAGGTTTGTCCCCCGCTGCATGTGCTGTCCGAGACTCTGCACAGCTCGTAACATTTTCGATTGCCGGGTGCGCCGAGACACGTCAGACCCGTTGCGCAGTGCGTGTCTTCGCAGAAGGCGCCGGCTCCTGCGTCGCCCACAGTCACGCAGCCGGTGTCACCGGCGTCGCTGACGACCGCGCATGTTTCGCCCTCGGCGCATGTGCCAGGCTCGAGAAGAGTGCATCTCTTGAGCGGCATGCAGACGGGTGCCGTGATTGCGGAGTTGGCGAGGAGTTGGACATCGCAGAACGTTGGCCCTCCGCTCTGGGTCACTTGATCGTCGCACGTACCGGCGCAGCAGTAGCGACGGCATACCCATCCACCGGCCCCGGCAACGCAGTCGAAACCAGGTGCGCACTCTTCACTAGCAGAGCAGCCCCTGCCATCGGTGCCATCCAGGTTCGCTGCGACGCATTCGGGCGCAACATCCGTGTCCGTGCGAACGAGCCTGCATCCCTGGATGTCGGTGACGTTCGTGCTGCCGTCCGTGCTGGGCGGGTCCGTGTAACACGCAACTTCAGTGCCCGTGTCATCGGGCATGCAGCCCTCCGCCGTCGTGCTGACACGGCAAAGAGGGCTACCGCGGTAGTTCGACGTCGGAGCGTCTGGGGTACGGTCGACGTCGCTCGGCTCGCCATCTGCCGACCCCGCTGTCCCCGTCTGCGTGCCGCCATCGGACGGTGGGTTGAGGTCAAACGGTAGCGCGCTGCTTGCGGCGCAACCCATCGCAGCGGTCACGGCGCCGGTCAGCCCGAGCGCGATCATTGTCCTGGTCAAGCTAACACTGCACAAAGAGAGCTCCGCCTGTGGGAGGTTGGCTCGAAACATTCAAGCACGCGGAATGCTCGTGGATCCACAGTGCGTGCCGACTCGGCGCCTCCTTCGTTTTTCGTTCAAGTGCCGAGAATTGCAAGAGATTAGCAGGCGGTCGTTGACTCGTCCGCGGCACCCATCATGACGCCGGTGTCGCGGTCACCCGAGTATTAGTTAGACCGCTTTCAAGTTGACGCGAGGTCGAGGCGGGGCCGAGCAGCGGACCGGAACAGCCTGTTCTGGCTTTGAGGACCGCAGCGCAGGCCCCCCTGAGGTTCCCGCCGTAGGCGGGGCCGACAGCGCCGAAGGCGCCGTCGATGCCGAGATCGCGTCAAATCGAAAGAGGTCAATGCGTTTCGAGGTCGCGCGTGACGGCGTTGCCGGCCGCGTCGAACGCTCGGATGACGACGATGTGCGAGCCCGGCGGGACGATCATCGACACGTCACTGTCCACGGACTCATCCGCAGTGTCGAAGATGCCGTCGGCGGCGCCGAGCGGTCGCCACTCGAGCCGGCCGTCGACCGCGATCTCGACACGTGCAATGGGCGACGTGCCATCGACGACGCGTGCATGGAGCCGCCGACCGTTCATATGTAAGGTTTCGATGCGCGGCGGCGTGTTGTCGACGAGGACCGTTTCAGATTCGAGTGCGTGCTTGCGCACCTGATCGGGCGGGTTTGCTTGCTCATCACTCGCTTCGATGCGCACGCGGTACTTGCCCTCCGGAAGAGCAGCCGTGTCCCAATCGAGCTCGGTCTTGGTGTGTACGTCGTCGGACTTGAGCGCGTCGCGCCAGAGAGTCTGCCCCTCGCGCCGGAACGCAACGCGGTAGCGGAGCGGATCGTTGTCGGGGTTGTCGACCTTCCACGCCACCTTGACGACGCTATCGTGCTTGCCGACTTCGCCACCGCTCGCGGGGATCGACGATACGGGTTCTTTCGTTGAGCCGCCCTTCGAACTCGCTGTGACTTCGGTGACGACAGGGCGCACGTTTTCCGTCACGAACGGGATCGTCACCTCGCTCAACACGGCATTCGCATCGTGCATCCATCGCGCGCGCACTTGGATGTAGCGGGCTTGTCCGCCGCCGATCGGTGTGGGCGCCGTGATCGGGTGACTCCACGCGCTCCACGTGGCATCTGGTGTGGCGGTGTTGCCCGTACGCGTCGACCATTCGAGCGGACCGCTTGCCCGCCACGACAACGTTCCGAAATGGGCGCGCAATCCGGCGTCGAGGGGCTTGCTCGTCCAGACTGCATCGGCGCCCCCGCGTCCCATGATTCGATGCGCGACGGGCGGGTCGCTCGTGACGATGAAGCCCTTTGCGTTTGCGACGGCGAGCGCGCCGATCTGACGCTCGTCCTCGTCAGCGACGAGCGTGACGACGTGGGCGTCATCGACCGTGTACACGCGGCCTTCCGCGCCCGTGCCGACGTACGGGCGCCCCTGCTCGTCGAGCGCGAGCGACATGTAATGCGTGTCGTCGTGCTTCATCATCCTCTCGCTCTGCCCCTGCGCATCGAAGCGGACGAGCGTGCCCTTGCCAGGCTTGGGTCTCGAGCCAGCTGTTGGACCGGGTGCGGCGCGACTTGCCGACGGCGATCGCCTCGGCGGCTCCGGTGCTTCGCCGTACTCATTCGAGATGGCCCAGAAGACGCCGCCCTTGCCAACTGCGATAGCTTTGACTTCCTCGCCGGGCATCGTGGCAATCACGGTGGCGCGCCCGGGACCCGTCACGCGAAAAAGTTGTCCTTTGCCGCTCGAGCCCGCGAGCAGTTCGCCGTTGTCCAGCATGGCAAGCGAGACGATCTGACTCTCGGTGCTGCGGAAGTAGACGGAGCTCGCTCCGCTCGGTTCGATGCGGAAGATTTTGCCGTCCGGGCCGGTCGCAGCAAAGAGACCCGTGCCCGTGCGATCGAGCACGAGCGACCAAACATGGCTCGTCTCCGGGAGTGTGGCAAAGACATCGGCTTTGCCCTGAGACAATCGGAAGATCTTTCCGTCCGGGATCGTCGCCGCGTAGATCGCACCGTTCTTCGCTTGCACCATGGAGGTGACGGCGAGTGCCCCCGTGTCGGCGAAGAGCGAGAGACTGTCGCCCGTGATCTTGAAGACCTTGCCGTTCGGGCTCGTGCCGACGAGGAGAGCGCCGTCGCTGAGCGTGAGGGCGGAGAATGTGGCGCTTGCGTCAGGCACAGGAACGCTGCCGAGCGTGAAGCCTGCGCGCACGGTGCCGTCCGAACTCACGGAGACACCTTTCAGATCGCCGCCAGAGAGTTTGTCGAGAGTGTCGAGGACGAACGTGCGCGTGCCGACGGCATACGCAGGCGAGACAGTGAGTGGGGCGGCAACGAGCGCCGCGACGAGACCCCAGCGCGCAAACGACGAATGCATGACCATATGGAACAAACCTGTATCAGCGAACGAGTTTTCGGACTTTCACTCTCGCTCGGTCAGAACCTTCGATATAGCGATCGAGCGGTACGATGACGCGTGCGTAGCTTGCGAATGCTTCCGGGCCGGTATCCGACGTCGCGGGTCGCAGAGCATCGAGCGCGAACGACGGCAGACGGTCGGCAACGTGGCCCTTGAACGAGACACCTTGTCCGCGGATGCGGTATTGCACGACGAGACTCTTCGGCAGCACGCTCTGCCTCGTGGAATTTACCAGAAGATCTTCCAGCGTTTGCGGTGCTGCGAGTTCGGGCATGACCTGGTAACCAGGCAAGACCTCGAGATCGACCTCTTTGCCTTCGAGCTCGTCGGGAAGTTTCACGTCGACGATCTTCGTGATCTCGGGGCCCGCGAACGGTGCAAGATGCACGCGAAAGCGCGCGGTCTGACCCGGCTCCACGACGGGTTCGACCACGTCGACGCCGCGCACTCGCAACAGATCGCGCGTGTAGTCGACGGTGAGGACGGACTCGATCTTGTCGACGTGGGTGAGCTCCCAGGGGTTGTTGAGAACCTCGCCGATGGCGCGTCCGATCTTCGAATGAGCGAATTCACCGGCGTCCGGCATGCCGCCGAGCGCAACACCGAAGTCTTCCAGCTCGATCGGCGCATGTCCTCGCACGCTGAGTTTCGAGACGAGACGCCACGTGACGTCGCGTTTCTCGTTGACGGTCGCGTCGACAACGGACCCGAGCACCGAGGCGACGAGCGAAGCGCTCATGAAGCGCTCTTCAGCGACCTCGATGTTCCAATCTTTCTTCGGAGCGCCCTCGGCGCCGCGCACCGTAATGGTAAAGGGGAAAGTTGGCGCTGTCCGTGTCTCGTCGACGATGACCGCACTCTGGCGATCTTGCACGAGGGCGCCGAGCGGACGCGCGGCGTCGCCGATCTTCGAGGAGTGTTGATCGCTCGCGAAGATCCAGAGCACTTTGCCGATGGCCGCGGGCAGCGCCGTCACGCCGGCCTCCATCATGGGATGGCCGAAGCCACACAACTTCGTGCCCTCGACATAGGTGACCGTGCCGAGCCCCATGAACGAGACGTCGCCGCGTGCCATCTGGATGCCGAGGCCGCCGCCGTTGACGTAGTGAAGTGGCGCGTTCGGATCGATTTGGTTTCCACCACCGCCCGCCTGCACGGGTTCGAGTCCGAGTGGACCAAAGAGTTTGCTTACGATGGCTAGCGAGCGGTCGCTCATGCCCGCGAGCAAGAGTGGCGTTTTTGCGGGCACGACGGCAGGCGCCGGATCGAGCCCGACGCTCATGCGCTCGCGGATCTGCTCGGCGTGCTTCTCGAGATCGTAGGCGCCGGGCTCGCCGCGATACGCTGTCGTTCGGTTGTCACCTCGGGCCTCGGTGTTGAGGCTCACGCGTTCTCTGCTGGTCGTTTTCGGTAGCGGTGCGTTGCTCTCGAGCGGCCAGAAACCAGGCGGAATGGGTCGTCGGAGCTCCGTCAGCATGGGTTTGATGGGCGTGACGCCCGCCACGGGCTCGATCTGGAATGTTGACCACGAATACGCATATGCGCCCGCGAGCCGTCCATCGAGGTAGATGGGGCTGCCGCTCATTCCGCGCACGTTCTTCGTGACGTTGAGACGCGGGTGCGGCGTTTTTACGAGAATGAGTTCTTGCCCTGGCCGGAAGTTTTTGAGGACCCCGATGACTTCGACATCGAAGCGCTCGGGATCGGTCCCCTTGAACACGGTCAGGCCGTAGCCCTTCATGCCTTCTTTGATCTCGTCGATCGAGATCGTCATGGGCTTCGCGTCACCGTGTGCGAGCGGGATGGACGACCCTATGCCAACGAGCGTTCCGATCGCCAACGCGAATGCCGGAAGGGATTCTTTTCGCACGGCCAGATCGTTACGCACCCCAGAGCACGCCGTAAAGTAAAGAACGCGTTTCTAGTAAGGGTTCGGCGGCGGCCCGGGGGCCGCGCCTTCCGCCCCTCCGTTGTTCTTCCTGGGGGGCGCAGTCCTTGGTGGCCGGATGGGTGTGAGCTCGACATTCACGTTGTCGGCCGTGTCGTGATTGACGACGATCGTCTTGTCTTCGTGCTTATCGGCGCGAAAAAGTACGCTCACCGTGCCGCCGTCGTCCGGCCGCGCGATCGAGCGGGCACCTGGCGGCAGTGCGATGTTGCCAATGAGCAGAATCGCGGACTCGGGTTTGACGTGAAAATGCACGATGCTCCGGATTGCCGGGCGCTGTGTGTCGGAGGTTGGATTGGAGGGCTCCACCGTCGCGTCCGTCACGGTGCTGGGCGCCGTGCCCGGTGCGGTAGGGCCGGTGACTTCCGCCGTCGACGGGGTCTGTTGCGCGTGTCCCTTTCGTGTAGAATGCACGTAGGCGAGGACAACGAACCCGAGCCCGGCGCCGAGCAGAACGGCCAGGGTGAACATCAAGAGCGATCGCCGATCAGGACGCGGGCGCGCAAAGGGCACAGCGTCTGCATCGAACGAGGGCGTTCGTTCACGCGCTGCCGCACTGACTACGCGCGGACCGCTTGCGGGTTGAGCGGTCCACAGTTTCGCGACGAGACGTGCTCGATCATCGATATCTTTGCCGCATCGCTCACGAAGCAACTCGGCGATTTGAATCGAGGTAACGGGCGGCCCGCTCTCCCGCAGGTACGCTTCGAGCGCTTGGCGCATGTGCTCGGCGCTCTCGAAGCGTTGCTCCGGATCGCTGCGGAGTGCGCGTTCCACGATCGCCTCGAGAGAGAGCGGATAGCCAGCCACGAACGTGCTTGGCAGCTCGTAGTGCCCCATCATGATTTGCGCCATCACCTGCGGATCATGCTCGCCGACGAACGGTCGCTGCCCAGTCGTAATCTCGTAGAGCACGCAGCCAAGGGCGAACACGTCGGCACGCCGATCGACGGTGGCGCCCATGAGTTGCTCAGGGGACATGTACGCGAGCTTGCCTTTGAGTTGGCCCGCCACGGTCATGTGAGATTTGCCGAGCGCCTTGGCGACGCCAAAGTCGGTGACCTTGATGTAGCCGTCCGAGGTGATGAGGATGTTGTGTGGGGAGACGTCGCGGTGCACGACGCCGAGCGGCCGTCCGTCGTTGCCAACGAGTTCATGCGCCGCGTGCAGACCAGCGCAGACGTCCGCGACGATTCGCGCGGCGAGACGCGGCCGGATAGGAATACGCGGTGCATCGTCGTTCTCGGCCCCCGTCACGCTCGTTGCCGGCCCCGGGCGCAGGACTCGCATGAGTGACGGGCCGTCCACCCACTCCATCGCGATGTAGAGCGTGCGATCGTGCTGACCGAGCTCGAAGGTCGCGCACACGTTCGGATGGCGCACGCGCGACGCGATGCTCGCCTCGTCGAAGAACATCTGGCGGAAGGAGACATTCTCCGCGAGCTGCGCGAGCAGCACCTTCACCGCCGCGAGTTGCCTCGTACCTTGGACGCTAGCAACCCACACTCGCGCCATGCCGCCGGCTCCAATGGGAGCGACGAGCACGTAAGGACCGAGCGCCATGCCCGGGAGCAGCTCGATCTGTTCTTGATGCTCGAAAGCCAGAATAAGCCGGATTATAGGAGGAGCGTCACGTGGAGACGAAAAAAGATTGAATGATCTGCACCAAACAGAAGCGGGAACATCGATCGCAGGGAACTGTTCGCGCCACGGCCGGGCCTAACACTAGGCTTTTTTGCGCTTCGCGTCGGCTGCGCTCGCGCTGTAGCCTTCGGGGTGAATTGGGAAAGCAGGGGTTCCGATACGGCGAAGCTCGCGCTTGTTACGCTTGCCGGATGTAGTCTTCTTGCGCCTGCGGATTCGCTCGAATTGCTGAGTGGACGAGACCATGACTTTTTCCTTGAAGGGCCGCGCACGATGGCGAAGGAGCGCCGCCATGTCAAGCGCAGAGTTCCCATTCGGAAACTGCTGCGCGCCCGCAAATCGTAACGTGAGGCCTCCCTCAAAATACTCCGAGTATTCCTCGGTCGGCCTTCCTCGCTTTGCGTCGCTCGCGACGTTTCCAAATGAGAACTTCTTAATTCTTTTCGTCGTTCTCGCCGCCGTGAATCATGGCCGAGACAACACCCTTTTCGTCACCGTGTTCTCCCATGAGAATTCCCATGAGATGAACTGCCAAGAACGCAACCATGAAATATAAGGACGGTTCGTGAAATGGTTTGAATATTCGATTGTAGCCGCTTGGTCCGAGTTTCATCATGAGTCCGGACAGAAGCGTGACCCCAAGAGACAAATAAAATAAGAAGTACACAGCCGCCTGGATTCGCTCCTGCATGCTGGTCAATTTCTTGGAGAAGGGGTTGCCGCACTTCGTCCCCTTCGTGAAGATATACAGGACTCTTACCGCGAACATCCCCGCCAGGGCGTATCCCACGTAGACGTGCCAATTCCACATGGGTCTTGCGATGTGTCTGGCGATGGCCGTCACCTCATTCTTCGGGAGGGTGACGTTCTTCGCCGACAGATCCTCCATGAGGATTCCTGAGATGCTACCTTGACTCATCCATCCGGACCGCAGAAAGACCGTCAGCAGCATCCCTACGATTCCTAGTGCAATCGTCCAATGAAGGATCCTGTGTAAAAGCGGGAATTGATGCTTCGTTTGCATTGATTGGCTATTGCCTTACAGCGCAACTCAGTTGCGCTGAATGAAAAGTCCCATGGCGATGCACACACGTCACGCTTGGTTGAGCCCGAAAGCCGTGGCTCTCGAAAGAAGCGGAGCGTGAGTCACGGGATTTCGGGCTCAACGCAAGTGAGTGCCACTATAGTCAAAGGCAAACGAAGCTTCAAGCTTTTACATAGGCGGTTCGATCTCGTGCGAGAGAATCGAGATTCGTGACCGACGCTTTCGCGGGCTCTCAGAGCATGTTTACCAGCCGTGCGCGTGACCGATGGGTCGCGCGGGGACGCCTTCGGCGTAGACGCCCGGCGGCACCGCGCGTGCGACGACGCTGCTCGGTCCGATGTGCGCGCCATCGCCGATGACGGCGCCGCGCAAGATGACGACTCCGCTTCCGATGCGCACGCCTCGTCCAATGCGAATGGGGCGCGCATCGCCGCGCGAGTCGCGGCTTTTGACTTCGTGAAAATCGATATCGAGGACAATCGCCATCGGACCAATCGTGGTCTCGTCACCAATCTCGATGAGCTCGTTGGCGAAGAGCGATGCCCCGCTGCTGATGCGCACGTTGCGCCCCACGATGAGCCGCCCAGAAGATCCTGTCGCGAGGTGCGAAGGCACGGGGGAGCAAGAGAGCATGAAGCCGCTTGCGATTTCGATGCGGCCTGCGTTCATGATGACAGGGCGACCAAGGACGGTTGCGCCGTCGCCGACCGTGTCGCAGTGGCGTCGCAAGATCGCGGATGCGAGTCGCTCGCTCAGGAGCGAGCGCAGTTCAGTTAAGGGATTATTTGTAAAATACATGGATAAGGGCACTCCTCGTGCGAAATCGCGCCCGCCGAACGCGTTAGCCCGGAGAAATTCACTTAGAGCGTGTAGGGCAGCCTGCTGCGCGAATCGATACGTCGGTTGGGCGCTGCGGTGCCTGCGCACGTACGAAAAGTACGCTTACGCGGGCTCCTCGCGCTCCGCCCTAGCCTCGATTCGCTCGCAACGGCTGGTAAACACGCTCTTAGATCCGGGCTAGGTCGTGTTGGCAGAGTCGCTAGGAAGGACGCCGCCACCGCTGCTCGCGGCACGCAGCCTGGCACCCGATGGCGGAGTTCCGGAATAGTGAGCCGCCGCGATACGCAACACGCGCGCGGGCACGCCCGAGGCGATCGCGTTTGCCGGGATGACGCCCGCAACGACGCTTCCGGCGGAGATGACCGCGCCGTCGCCGATGCACGCTCCCGGAAGCACCGTGACACGTCCGCCGAGCCACACGTTACGGCCGATTTCGATGGGCATAGGCGCATCGGCGTCGGGTGGATCGAGCGGCAGCGGCAGCTCGCTGTCGGCAATCACGCAATACGGTCCAATCTTCGAGCCGTCACCGATCCGCACGCGGGCACGCGCCGAGACGGATGTGCCGTAGTTGATGGTGACGTCGTTGCCGATCTCGAGCACCGCGTGCTTCGCCGTCGCGAGCTGCACCGTGCCGAAAACCGAGCTCATCGCGAAGTCTTCGCCGATCCGCAACGTTCCTTCGTTGCGGATATCCGGTCGCCTGCCGAACGCACGGGCGCGCGCCCCAACGGTCGTGCATGAGCGCAAGCGAAGACGTGCAAGAAGCAAAGCCTTCACATTGTCGCGAATCTTCCGCGCGAGCTCGCTGGGTGGGAGCTCGCGGTGCCTTTGCACTGCCTGAATCAATCTATCAACAATCGCAGCCATGAATGGCACCCTGCCTTCCGAGGCTCAAGCTTCGAAGTGGTTTGCGCGAGACATCGCGTCGCGCCCTCACAGCGCGACGACGGGGCACGAACTTGCACGAGTTACGCCGGAACGGCGCTCGTCCTGGTGTCTGCACCCGCGACAGCGGCGGCACCCGCGGCGACGGGCTCTTTTGTCTTGCACCGCACGAATGCGACGATGTTCGCGATGGTATCGAGGTTTTCCGGCACGATTTCGTCGTCGGCCACCTTGATACCGAATTCCGACTCGAGGAACGCCGTTACCTCGAGGACGCCCGTGGAGTCCACGATGCCCTGGTCGAGCAGCGACGTGTCGTCGCCGAGGGCTTGTGCATCCGGCACATAGAAATTGGAGGCAATGAATGCGCGGATGATCTCGTGGGGCTGCTTTGACATGACCAAAATCCCTTCTTCGAATAAGGGCGCTCGTTCAAGCGAGCGCTTTTTTATCAATCTTTCCGTTGTCACTCTTTGGCAGTGATTTGACGATTTCGAAATACTTGGGCACCATGAAACTCTCGAGACGCTCTTGGCAGACGCGCCGGAGTTCTTTGTCGTCGACCGTGGCCCCTTGTTCGAGCGCGACGAACGCTTTCGGTGCCTGACCGAATACTGCATCTGGAACGCCGATGACGGCGGCTTCCTTGACTCCTTCGATGCTGTAGAGAATGGCCTCGATCTCTTTGGGCGCCACTTTTTCGCCGCGCGATTTGATAATGTCGTCGAGTCGTCCGACGAAAGAAAGATAACCCTCTTCGTCCATCTTGCAGAGATCGCCGGTGTAAAGCACGCGCTCGCCAGGGACGGGCCCCGGCTTCAGCTTTCGCGCGGTCTCCTCGGGCTTCTCCCAATATCCAGCCATCACGGTCGCGCCGCGAATCACGAGTTGCCCAACGACGTTCGGTCCAGCGACATTGCCTTGATCATCCACGATCCACATTTCGGTATTCGGGATTGCGATGCCCACGCTCGTTGGCTTGCGATCGAGATCCTCGGGCGGCAGGTACGTGCAGCGCTTGCATTCCGTCAGGCCGTACATCGAGAAGATCCGCGCCGTGGGAAAGAGATCCTTCAATGCAAGGATATGTTTGACGGGCAGTGCTGCCGCCGTGTTCGTGACGTAGCGGACTTTGCGGAGATCGTAGTCTTTGATGTTCTTCATCTCCGTCATCATGGCGAAGATGGTGGGCACGCCGGGAAAGCCGGTGACGCCTTCGTCCACCACGGTCTTCATCACCTGCGTCGGGTAGGTGAAGCCCTTCTCGAGCACGAGCTTCGCGCCCACGGTGAACGCCATGATCATTTGATAAAGCCCGTAGTCGAACGACAATGGCAAAAGGCCGATGATGACGTCGTCTTCGCGGTTCTCCAGGTACGTCGTGATGGACTTGGCCGCCGTCATCATGTTGCGGTGCGTGAGCATGACGCCCTTCGGCTCGCCCGTACTGCCCGACGTGTAGATGATGGCGGCGAGGTCGATGTCGATGCATCGCCGGGGCGGTGCAATGTCCGAGCGCTCGTTCGCAACGGCTTCGTTCCACGCGACCGAGCCTTCGTGCCAGCCGTAGCGTTCGCGATCGAAGGCGCCTGCGACGACGACGCTCTTGAGATGTTTGCTCCGTTGCGCAGCATCCGTGAAGATCGATGCGAGGTTCGCGTGCGTGACGAGCGCCGTGGCGCGGCAGTCGTTGAGAAGCCAAGCAAGTTTGTCGGCTTTCGTGTGCGGATGAATCATCGACACGACCGCGTTGGCCTTGAGCGCCGCCCAGAACGCGACGACTGCCTCGACCGAATTATCGATGAACACGACGACGCGATCGCCTCGTTCGACACCGCGGCGCGCGAGCGCGTTGGCCAGGGCGTTCGATCGCGCGTCGATCTCCGCGTACGTCACGCGCTGCCCCTGACACACGACGGCGAACTTGGACGGCAGGCGTGCCGAGGAGTGGATGAGGGAATCGTGAAGAAGCGGAACGGCGGGGATCATGCGCTTACCTCGACGGCATCGAGCAGGGATTCATGGGATGGTGACTCGTGAGAAATCGTGGCGTGCGCGACGTCGCGCGGGGCTTCGAAATTTGCGACGAACGCGTCGTACAAGAGCTGTGTCGACACGACGCCGGTGAGGGCCATGTTGTCCGTGTTCGACAAGGGGCCGCGTTCGATCTGCGAGCGGCACTTGCCCCAGAGGCTTCGAACGGCGTCGGGATCGAAGATGCCGGCGTGCGAGATCTCCTTGCGATCGAGCAGCGCCTCGGCGTAGTCGCGCGCGGCGGGGTGCGTGAGGGCGAGGACGTCCGGAGCCCGGTAAGGTTGCTTCTTTCGCCTTGCAACCTCGGCGGGCAAAAACCGGCTCGCGATGCGTTTGAGCACGTGTTTCTCGTCGAGAACGCGGAGCTTCACGTCGTCAGGTAACGCGCATGCGAGCTCGACGACCTCGGCGTCGAGGAATGGGAAGCGGCCTTCGACCGAGTGGGCCATCAACATGCGGTCGCCTTGTGATGAAAGGAGGTAGCCCGCGAGCAGTGTGCGCATCTCAATCCACTGGTCTTGTGCGAGCGGTGACCACTCGGGGATCTCGGAGGGCAGAATGGCCAAGAGTTCGCTCTTCGCGTCAAACCCCTCGAGCTCGGCGCGGAGCTCACGTGAAAAGAGGCGTTTCATGGCGTGCGCGCCCTGCCAACGCGGACCGTGCGCGAACCCGGGCACGTTCGCGCGATCGAGATCGCGCCCAAAGAATTTGCGCGCCATCGCGCGCTGCGCGACCGGCGAGCGCGCGAGATATGGGTAAAGCCGATCGAGGAGGCGAGGCCGCATCGTCGAATGCGGGTGACGCGCCCAGAAGCGTCGGACCTTGCCCTCGCGGAACAAATCGTACCCCGCAAACACCTCGTCCGCGCCCTCGCCCGTGAGCACGACTTTGATGCCTGCATGATGCACGAGTCCGGAGAGAAGGTAGAGTGGCGCGGGCGCCGTGCGCAGCATGGGGCGTTCGGCGTGGCGCACGACCGACGGCAGTGCGCGCGCGATATCTTCGCGCCGCACGAGAAGCTCGTGATGATCGGTGCCGAGGGCATTCGCGACGAGCCGCTGGAACGGCGTTTCGTCGTACTCGGCGTCGTCGAAGCGAATCGAGAACGTGGAAAACCGTTGGGTTGCTTTTTGTGCGAGCGCGGCAACCAGCGAGCTGTCGAGGCCGCCCGAAAGGTATGCACCAACGGGGACGTCTGCGCGGAGCATGCGCAGCCGAACGGCGCGCATGAGAGCATCACTCACCACGTTGATGGCATCTTCGACGTTGCCCACGGACGTGCGCTCGCTGCGCTTCGGAAAGCGAGGCGAGAACCATTGCCGTTCCGACGGCGCCGTCGACCCGATACGGTACGTCCGAAGGTGCCCAGGCGGCAGCTCGTCGACCGCAACGAACGCCGTGCGCGGAGCGATGGGGCTCCAGAACGTGAAGGTTTCGTCGATGCCGCGCGGATCGAGTGCGCGCGGGATATCGCGGTTTGCCGCGAAGATAGCTTTTGCTTCACTTGCAAAATACAACCTTCCGGCGTGGACGCAGGTGTGAACGGGCCTGACACCGAGCCTGTCGCGTACGAGTGTCAGGGTCTTTTCGAGCTTGTCCCACAACGCGAACGCGAATTGGCCGTTGAAGCGAAGAAGGGAATCTTCGCCCCACTCCGCCCATGCTTGGAGCACGACCTCGGTATCGCTCTCGGTCGAGAAACGGCGTCCGCGTGCCACGAGCTCGGCACGAAGCTCGACGTAATTGAAGACTTCGCCATTATAGGCAATCACTCGTCGCCCGTCGGACATGGGCTGCCGTCCGCCCGTCAAATCGATAATGGACAGGCGCGTGTGCGCGAGGCCTAGAGGACCTTCCGCGTAGAGGCCAAGTGCGTCGGGTCCTCGGTGCAAGAGAGCACGTCCCATGCGTCCGAGCTCTTCGCGCGATGGATCACGCGCGGCGGCGGACAGCGCCGTGATTCCGGCAATCCCGCACATTAGAGACCTCGATTCTCGAGCGATATTTCCGGCACCGGCTGGACGAACAGTGGCTGCGTATGCAGCCAGTGCGTCGTCCGACGCTTGCTGTCGATATCGTGATAAACGCGTTCGATTTGCGTTTGGGTCATGCCGAGCGCCTTTGCAACGTCGCCGGCGGGGACGCCGTGATTCTTGCCATAGAGGCATACATCCATCTTGTCGTAGGGCAGGGCGAAGTAGAACTCCTCTTGCGTCTGCTCCATGGAGAAGGTGTCCGTGGTTGGCGGTCGTTCGCGAATCACCTTCGGTACACCAAGGTATTCTGCAAGTTGGTAGACCTGTGTCTTGTAGAGGTGGGCGATGGGCTTCACGTCGGCGGCGCCGTCCCCCTGCTTCACGAAGAAGCCTTGGTCATATTCCAGGCGGTTCGGCGTACCTGCAACTGCGTAGCCAAGACGATCGGCATGGTAGTACTCCATCATCTTGCGCATTCGCTGTTTGAAGTTCGTGGCCGCAACGAGCTGTCGGTAAGCATCCGGCGGCATGCGCGACGTCCTCTCCTTCCCCTCCGGCGAGCGCACGGTGAGCTGGGAGACATTGATGCGATCCCCATCCAGGATGGATGGGAGCGTGAGCTTGCATGTCCATCCTTTTGCCGTTTCATATTCCGGAAACACCGTGCGGATGGCCGCATCCTGGCGTGCATAGCAACCCACGGCGGAGAGGGTGGGACCCATGTCTTCGATCACCGCGGCGATCCCGAAGTGGGTCGCGAGCATTTTCCCGAGTTCGAGGGACGCGGGCGATGAGTCGCGTTCCGGCATGAACAGCGCGACCACCCGCTCGCAGCCCATGGATCGCACAGCAAGGGCCGTCACGACAGAGCTGTCGATCCCACCGGAGACACCGACGACGATGCCTTTGCGTCGGAGGGTGCGCCCGACTTGCTCACGTAAGGCTTCCTCGATGGACCGAACCTCTTCTGCGCAGTCGATCGTCAGCACGTCGGTTGAAAAGGACATGGTCATCACCTCTCGAGCAACCTGCGTACCTCGGCCTTCGGCGATCCAGGGGAGCACGCGGCATATGTGCTACGCATGCGACTCCAATGAATCTCGATGGTGGCATGTTGTGGATACCCACATATCCATTCGACGTCGCGGCAAGCATGCTTTGCCGGATGCGACAAAGGGGGTAACACCGCGCGTGCAAGGGTCGGGTTTACGCGCACCACGATGCTACGGGCGTGGCGCTTCGACCGCTTTCGATTTGCCGCGATCTCATCGTTGGGGCCTTGCGGCGTGATGGCATCGCCATTGCGTCGCATCTCGTGATGTCCTCCGCCTCACGTTTGCATCCGCGAGTCGACCGCGAGCGCACCGTACGTCGACCGCGGCCGCCGCGCATTGCGACGCCGAGCTGGTTCGTTTGGGTGGACGGATATGTGCGTTCGGATGGCGTTCGAGTCTGTGGATACTACCGGGGCAGTCCAACGCCCGCGCGCCCCGCGCCCGCGAGCTGAGGTGAGGGGAAGGGCAATGACCGATTCGGAGCTCCAGCTTTCGCGTCACTTCCTCCCCGAGGCACTCGCGGGCATCCTGCCGGTGCGTTTGCTCGGCGAAAGGGACCGACGTCTGCTCAACCAGATCCGCGCGTCGGGCTACGTGCACCTGTTCGATCTCTTCGAAGGCGCGCTCGCGTCGGCCGTGCGGTCGCGAGCCACGAGTGACTTTCAGGCCCGCAACACGATCGCGCCGCTCCTGCGGCTCGACTCGTTCGACCACCGCGATCTCTTCCGCTCCTTCAAAGCCGCCTTCGTCGAGGTTTTTCCCGTCGAACCCCGTTACGTGCAGAATACGGACGATCTCGCGCGGAAGCTCGCCAACGCCTCACCGCATGCGCTGCTCATCCTCGCGCTCCACCTCAAGCTCGTCACCCAACAGCACTACCTCGCGTGCGTGCGCGGGGACGAAGATCTCGAGCCTCACTTCGTGCGCCTGCTAAAGGACCATTGGGCGATCGAGCGCGGATCGTCACCAAAGGGAGAGGAGCGCGACACGCGCTCGATGCATGGTTCGGCGCTCGCGATCCAACAGGCGCTCGCGCACACGGCGCCAGAGTCGATCCCGTCGGCCTTGCGCGACTACCGGCTCCTCGTGTTCGCGTGCGACGATGTTTTGCGGCGGCAAGCGGAGCTCGACATCGTGACGCTCGAGGACGTGCGGCGCGAGTCTTTCGACGTATCCGAACTACGTGCGGTATTCGACGCGGAGGTCGCCGCGCATCGCAAAGCTTTCCTTACCGTCGCCATCGTCAACGCAGCATTCGTCTCCGCGATGCGCAGCATGGGACCCACAGCGCCGGCGGTGCTAGCGAACGTGGTCTCTGCTCTCTCAGCACGCTCATAATTCGTGCGCTGCGACGCGCGCGCCTGCGGAGTGTGCGAGCTTGACTCCTTGGTGGCAAATTGCATCGATTTGCGTCGACGTTTGCTTCGGCATTTGGGGTTAGACCGCTTTCAAGTTGACGCGAGGTCGAGGCGGGGCCGAGGAGCGGACCGGAACAGCCTGTGTGGCTTTGAGGTCCGCACCGCAGGCCCCAACGATGAGATCTCGTCAAATCGAAAGCGGGCTAGCCCGGATCATTCATGCCGCGATTTCTGCAGACGGCCGAGACCGCAGCGAGAAGGGCGCACGCCGCACCGCAGAGCCGAGGCGTACTGTACGTACGCCGCAGGCTCGAGGAGCGCCGTACGACCTTTGCAGCAAAGGGAT